>Ga0316206_1001319_pt1 | contig 22982 bp, 18 predicted proteins | sample 6monthpyrite_MG_FD_204942 | JGI IMG/M metagenome (GOLD analysis project Ga0316206, IMG submission 204942) | Microbial mat bacterial communities from mineral coupon in-situ incubated in ocean water Damariscotta River, Maine, United States -... | ecosystem: Environmental > Aquatic > Marine >... | reverse complement strand
TCTTTTACCAGACTGACTGCGTCTAATTTATATTCTTTTGTATATTGTTTTCTGGTTGTCATTCGTACATTCCTCAATTAAGTATAATAACACTTAACTGGGGTGTACCAATTCATTAGACCACGTCGAGGCCCGGTGGTCGCAAAGGTTGCACTTGCAGAGATTATGTCCTGCCTGGTGATTTTTTTGAAGGCTGTAGTGGTTAAGCTCTACCAATAAATTTATGAATGACTACCTCTGGATAGTTTGAGATGAATAGTTTGAGATGAATAACCTAAGATAGATAGCCTAAGATGGATAGCTTGAGAACTTTGCGACTAACGCCCCCTTCACCCATGACTCCGACTAACCGAAATAACATTCGATAGCTGATTAATTTTATCCATCACCCGGCCCAGTTGATCCAGGTCTGAAATCTCTGCAGTGATTGTCATATCCGCGGTTTGTTCATCTTTATTCGATAAGGTGTTCACGCCAACTACATCAACTTTTTCATCACTTAGCACCTTACTCACGTCACTCAGTAAACCCTGTCGATCAAAAGCCTCTACATGAATTGAAACCGTATAGGTTTTTTGTAGTGCATCACCCCAGTCCGTTTCGATTAAACGATCACGTTTATCTTCTTCAAGGTTAATAATATTGACACAATCTTTTCGATGCACCGCCACGCCTTTGCCGCGGGTAATAAAGCCAATGATTTCATCGCCGGGCACGGGCTTGCAACAATTAGAAATGGTGGTTAATAAATTGGCTACACCGCGAATGCGAACGTCATCGCCACCGATTGATTTTTTTGTTACCTTAGCCGGTTTTGCAATTAACGGAATGGTTGCCTGTTTATCTGAAAACACATCATGTAATGCATTGGCTAACTGGCCCGAAGTTATATCACCTCTGCCGATTGATGCATAAAAATCATCGGCGCTGGTTTGCTTATAATGATCCAGTATTTTCTGTAATGAAACTTTTGTCAGGCCCAGGCGATTTAATTCACGTTCATAGCAGGATTTTCCATCTATTATATTTAATTCATAATCCTGATGTTTAAACCAGCTTTTAACTTTTGAACGGGCGCGTTTGGTTTTTAAATAACCCAGGTTCGGATTCATCCAGTCGCGACTCGGGGCTGATTTATTACCGGTTAAAATGTCAACCTGTTCACCATTTTTTAATTCATAGGTTAACTGCACAATGTGCCCGTTAACTTTTGCACCGCGGCAGCGATGGCCTATTTCGGTATGCACAATATAGGCAAAATCTAACGGCGTTGCGCCCTGGGGTAAATCAAGAACCTTGCCTTTGGGGGTTAAAATAAAAACCCGGTCGGGAAATAGTTCGGTGTGAAAACTATCAATGAGTTCTTCATCTTTGGTTTCATTCGGGTCGAGTAATTTACGCAGCGATGCAATGCCTTTTTCCAGGCCATCTCCTCCTCCACCGCCCTCTTTATAACGCCAGTGAGCGGCCACCCCATACTCTGCAAACTCATGCATTTCACGGGTACGAATCTGTATTTCAAGAGGCTTGCCCCGGGGGCCGAACACCGCTGTATGCAAAGATCGGTAACCATTCTCTTTCGGGTTGGCTATGTAGTCATCAAACTCCTGCGCGATGTGTCTCCAGCGCCCGTGTACTATTCCCAGTACCGTATAACAATCTGCAACCGCATCCACGGTAATCCTTACTGCCCGCACATCAAACAATTCGTTAAAATCTTTTTGCTTGCTGGTCATCTTTTTCCAGATGCTATAAATATGTTTCGGGCGTCCGTAAACCTCTGCCTTTACACCATTTGCATCCAGAATTTCAGAAATTTCATTAACCGCACTATTAATATAAGTTTCACGCTCATCCCGGCGCTCTTCTAATAATTTTGCAATGCGTTTATAAGTTAAGGGCTCAAGAAAACGAAATGAAAGATCTTCCAGCTCCCACTTTAACTGCCCTATGCCTAAACGATTCGCAAGTGGGGTAAAAATATCCAGCGTTTCTTTTGCGATAAGCTGGCGTTGTGGAGTATCTTTTCCGGCGAGCATTCTTAAACGCTGCACCCGGTAGGCAATTTTAATTAGCATAACCCGTACATCATCCACCATCGACAATAGCAGTCGCCGCAGGCGCTCTATTTGTTGCGGTGAATTGTCACTCATATTTTCAAAATGAAAATCGTGTAACCAGCGAACCTTTTTGACCAGATGGTAAACTTCTTCGCCGTAAGCCTGACGAATGTTTTCTATAAATTCAGTTTGATTCAGGCGAAAATCGCCGAGTAAAGTTACCAGCAGCGTGGTTTTATCAACACTTAATTCGGCCAGAATTAACGCCACTTCAAGCCCGCTAGGTAAGTCCTGCTCCGAAGGGGGCAGATCCCAGATTAACTGACACGCACGGGTCAGGTTCTCATCGCTTCCACAGAAGGCGGTTAATTTTTTTAGATACTCATCAAAGGTGTATTGATGAGTGATGTCGGGACGGGCCCTAGTATTTAACATGGGTATTTAACATGGGTATTTAACATGCGTATTTAAACATGAATATTTAACATGGGTATTCACCATGCAACTCAGTGGGTAACTTTACGGGTAAAATTAATCGCTTACTTACTGGCAATTCTCACATCGCCCGTAAATAATTAAGCTATGTTCTGAAATGATAAAATTATTTGCTTTGGCAATTTGATTCTGGTGCTGCTCAATCACATCATCCATAAATTCAACCACTTTGCCGCAGCTGGTGCACACCAGATGATCGTGGTGCTCGCCGTGATTTAATTCAAATACCGCCTGTCCACCTTCAAAATGATGGCGGGTTACCAGGCCCGCACCTTCAAACTGGGTGAGTACCCGGTAGACGGTTGCCAGACCAATTTCTTCATTTTGACTGAGCAGTGCTTTATAGATATCTTCTGCACTCTGGTGACGTAAACTTCCCGACTCCAGTAATTCCAGTATTTTCATGCGTGGCAGGGTTACTTTCAAACCTGCTTTTTTTAAATCAGCGGTTTCCAAATCAAACTCCTGCTGTTTTTTGGGGGGGATTTAGTTTATTATTCTCAACCCTCATTATACCCAAATCTAGATACGTATCATTAATATATGCAAAAGAATCTCATTATTATTAGCCTGTTAGGCGCGGCCCTGATTTCCATCACCAGTTTAAGCGGATGCAGCCCGCACCGTATTGACATACAACAGGGTAACAAAGTCACTCCTGAAAACTTCGCCAAATTAAAAATTGGCATGAGTCGTAATCAGGTTGTGTTTATTTTAGGCTCACCCTTGCTAAAAGACCCGTTTAATCAGGATCGCTGGGATTACATTTACTATAAAAAACCTGGCAATGACGCGGTTAAACAGTCCCGGGTGACACTGTATTTTGATCAAGACAGTTTGCAGAAAATAGATGACAGCGCCTATACACCTGAAGTGCATGAGGACAAAATGAAAGTTGAAAATATTGACTCAAATGATCTTCCTCCCGGGCTAAGAGCAGAACCCAGGCAATAATCACTTGAATGACTGTCAGCTCGATCCTGTTAAAACCAGAATTTATGGATAGCCGTCTTAATGGCCCGTAATGAAATTAAGCTACGCCCTTCTTCATTTTCTTGCCATCCGCTTCGCGTTTACGACGCACCTCTTTGGGATCGGCAATTAACGGCCGATAAATTTCCACCCGGTCGCCGGCTTTTAACTCAGCGGTTTTTTTAGCCAGTTTGCCAAAAACTCCGACTTTATTAACACTCAGGTCAATTTCGGGAAACATCTGCAATATGCCAGATTGCTCAACCGCCTGCTCAAACGTTGTGCCTGGCTTTACCGACAGGCTCAATATCTGCTGTTTATCTTCAAGGGCATAAGCAACTTCTACATCAATTTGTGCTGCCTGATCCGCCATTGCTGATTCAACTAATTCAGAATCGCTCACCGTGCACCTCAACTGCTCGTTTGCAGAACGCATCCACCATGGAATTGGCAATCTGATTAAACACCGGCCCCACCGCCAACGCCAGTAACTTACTTTCAAACTCGAAGTCCAGATCCAGGGAAATTTTACTCGCACTGTTATCTTTTAAAGGGTCGAAACGCCAGTAACCCTGCAAATGCTTAAACGGGCCCTTCACCAGACGCATTTCAATCATCTTGTTTTCTTGCAGCCGGTTCAGGGTGGTGAAAGATTTATTCAGCGCACCCTTCGCAATTTCAATGCTGGCCTGCACTTCCTGCTCATCTCTGGAAATTATTTCCGTAGATCGGCACCAGGGCAAAAAGGCCGGATAGGTTTCTATATTGTCCACCAGTGCATACATTTCTTCTACAGAATATGGCACCAGCGCATTTCGGGATATTAATGTCACACGTAAACCTGTTAATTAAGTGTTGTTTTGAAAATGCGCAGCTGAATTAATTGAAATCAATCACACCAACCGCATTTAAAAAAACCACCATTACCGCAACCGGCGCAATCACTCGCACCAGATTTATCCAGATAGTATACCCTTTTTCCAGTGTATTCAGTTCATTCTTACTCGATTCAGGCCGCATCATCCAGCCCGCAAAAATGGTAATAAACAGGCCGCCCAGCGGCAGCATAATATTGGCGGTTAACCCATCAAGGGTATCGAAAAAGGTTTTGTTTTCAAACAGGGTTTCCCCAAACAGGCTCAGTGACCAGGTTTGTGTTTCCCATAGATTAAATGATAAAACACTCCCTACTCCCATCAGCCAGGTGGCAAGCCCGCACCAGACGGAGGCGGCAACCCGACTGAACCCGTGGTTTTCTACCAGCCATGCTACTGCGGGCTCTATCAAAGAAATAGATGAGCTAAGTGCAGCAAATACCAGCAATATAAAAAACAGAGTGCCGATTAAAACCCCGGCTTCCATTTGCCCAAAGGCAATGGGCAGGGTTTGAAAAATCAGCCCCGGCCCCGCCCCCGGCTGCAACTCATTGGCAAAGACAATGGGAAAGATAACCATACCCGCCATCAGCGCCACCAGTGTATCCGCCGCCGCAATCATCATTGATGCTTTGGCAATGGAGGTTTCTTTGGGTAAATAAGAGCCATATACCATAATCGCCCCCATACCCAGACTCAGGGTGAAAAAGGCATGCCCCATGGCAACCAGCACACTCTGAGCGGTGAGCTGACTGAAGTCAGGGGAGAACATAAATTCCAGCCCCTGCATAAAATAGCCCGTGGACATAGCATAGAACAGCAATATAGTTAGCAACACAAACAGGCTCGGCATTAAATAACTGACCGCGCGTTCAATGCCGTGCTTTACCCCTCTGGACACAATAATCATGGTAATCACCATAAAAATGGTATGCCAGGCCAGCAGACTTTCCGGGCTGGAGACAAAGTCGGTAAAGATACTGCTCACCCCGTCCGCGGTGGCGCCTTCAAACACACCAGAGGCGGTACGAAACACATAGGACAGGGCCCAGCCCGCGATGACACTGTAATAGGATAAAATTAGAAACCCTGCGATCACCCCGAGCCAGCCTAACCAGCTCCAGCTCGCCGGCCGGCCTTCTTCTGCCGCCAGGGCGCGCATACTATTCACCGGACTCTGGCGACCACGACGCCCCAGCATTACTTCCGCCATCATGATAGGAACACCAATTGCCGCGATACACGCGAGGTAGACCAGCACAAATGCACCACCGCCATTTTCACCGGTGATATAAGGGAATTTCCAGATATTTCCCAGCCCCACTGCAGAGCCGGTGGCCGCAAGAATAAAGGTCATACGACTAGACCACTGGCCATGAATTGAGCTACGGTTTTCTTCAGACATTAAAACTCCCGGCGACAATTTTCTTTTTATTATGATTTTTATATTATTGTTTTAAGTGCAAAGATAATCCATCAGCCATTATTTAGCACTGTAAGCTCCTTACTCACCCGCCAAGTGTAAACGACATTTAACTTTCAATAAATGTTTTAAAAAACGTTTTCAAAATCCGGTGCATATTTAACGTATAATCACCCTACTTCAATAACCGGCACCTCAAACTCATAGATTTAACAATGGCAAAGAAAAACAAAAAATCCAGTAAAAACACTGGCGGCAGCATTGCTCTCAATAAAAAAGCCCGCCACAACTACACCATTGAAAAAACCTTCGAAGCCGGTATCGTGCTGGAGGGCTGGGAAGTGAAAAGCATACGCGATGGCCGTGTGCAAATGACCGACACCTACGTAATGGTAAAGGGCAATGAAATTTTCTGGCTAGGTGGGCAAATCACCGCCCTGCTATCCGCATCCACCCACGTTAATCCGGAGCCCAGTCGGGCGCGTAAACTATTATTGCACCGTTATGAAATAGACAAACTGGTGGGCGCGGTGGAAAGAAAAGGCTATACATTGGTACCGCTAAAAATGTACTGGAGCAAAGGTAATGTGAAAATGGAAATTGGCCTGGCCAAGGGCAAGCAATTGCACGATAAACGCGCAGACGAAAAAGATCAGGACTGGAACCGGGATAAAGCCCGTATCTTAAAAGGCACTCACCACTAAGCCGCATTAACAGGGCTACATTAACGGGGCCACATTGATTAGCTGCCCTATTCGCTATACCAGCCTACCCAGCTTTCGGGTTCTGGGTAAGTTTTGCGATATTGCAGGCGCGCTTCTTTTGTAGCGTAACGATTGTAAGGCCAGATATATTCCATTAAATACTGGTTACCCGCCCCAGTACGCCAGAACAGGTCCGATCTTGCATAGCCGGGATGCTTTTCCCAGGGTGGCTCAGGCGGGCTGTCTTTAAGCTCATCTTCAAAGAGCTGCTTACGCCTGGCAATTAATCGGGCAAGGCCCGGGTTTGCGCAATTCCATTCATGTTGTGCCTCAGCATCAGCTTCGTTCTGTGATAATTTTTTATTTAACATTTAATTCACCAGAGTTAGATTCAGGGGGACTCTTTAGGAGACAATGCACATCTATCTTTGAATAAAATAATATAATAAATCGAGTGTAACCTAAATTGATTAAAAAATCACCAGCACCTGAAATCCTACCACGCGGCAATCTGCGCACCTCCTTTTTTGATGCTATAAAACCAGCTCATTAGTCCGAATGATTTCAAATCTCCCCCAGCCCCTCTTTTCCAAAGAGGGGAGTTAGTGCATGTCAGGCATTGATCCCAGCTGCCCATACTGCTATTTCAGAAAAACCTTTTCAGTGCCTGTAGATGTACTAAAAACTGTATCTCTGATTGTGACCTACCCCCCCCTTAAAAAGGCAGTTCAAAAAATTCTTTAACTTGCGGAGTTACAGTGGGAATGAATTGAGCTACTGAAGGGGATTTAATTTTTGACGCTGAAAAACCAGCTCATTAATCCGAATAATCTCAAATCTCCCCCACATAATTAATATTTAGTACTATCAATCTGGCAGCAATAAAAATATATGTACTCCCTCTTTTCCAAAAAGGGGCGTTAACACTGTGACAAGCATGACTCTTTTTAATAACTTTAATCTCAGCTTGCTGACTCCTCCTGCTCACCCCTACAACATTTCAGAAAAAACTTTTTCCAGTTCCTGTGGATGTCCTAAAAATGTCGCATACATCTGCTTTGAAAAATCATCCGGAAAAACATCATTTTCTCCTTCACTCAAAGCTGCAAATGTTTTTTGTGCCACCTGTTCAGGCTGGGCTTTTTCTATCTCCCAACCGTCCGCCATTCGCGTATCAATTGGCCCCGGATAAACCCCCACAACCTGAATACCCACCTGCGCCAATTCTGCTCGCAAACCCTGGGTATAAGAATGCATGGCTGCTTTAGTTGCAGAGTACGGTCCGATTACAGGAAAGTTACTGATGCCGGCAATCGACGAAATATTCACCACTGCTGCCTGTTTTGACTTGCGTAGCTGCGGCAACAACGCCCGGGTTAACTGCAAAGGCCCGAAATAATTGGTTTCCATTTCGAGGCGAGCAATCTCCAGTGCATTGTCCGCCGTAAAGGTACAGGCATTAACTATGCCCGCGTTATTGATGAGAATATCCAGTGAATCGATTTTATCTGCCACTGATTTAATATGCTTCGCATTGGTCACATCTAACAATAGCGGCTCAATCACCGCCGGATTTTGCTCGACCAAGGCATTAAGGCTATCAGGATCCCGTGCCGTCGCATAAATTTTCTTTGCGCCTGCCGCTAACAGCTCCTGCACATAAGCTTCTCCAATACCCCGGTTTGAGCCGGTAACCAGTGCAACCTTATCTTGTATCGTAAAATGTTCCATATCCGTTCCTTTATAAGTGATAGGTGCATTATTATTTAAAACACTTTCTTTGATAAGTGGTAAATTTAGTATAGGATTTATTCATAATACAAATAAATAACATGCTGTAAATATGCAAAACAATCAACTGTTAGGTTCAATGCAGGTATTCGTTTCCGTTGCCGATAGTGGCAGTTTCTCAGAAAGCGCTCGCCGCCTGGGTCTGTCTCAGCCATCCATCTCCCGCCAGATTAATAATCTGGAAACGCACCTGGGGGTACGCCTGCTGCAACGCACCACACGCAGTTTAAGCCTGACCGAAGCGGGGCTGATTTATTATGAAAAAGCCCGTCAGATTCAACGGGATGTATTTGAAGCGGGACAATCAATTAGCGGTTTTAAAGACACCCCCTCTGGCCTGTTGAGAATAAGTGCACCTCACACCTGGACGGAAACCCGGCTTGCTCCCCACCTGGGCGAGTTTTTAGAAAAATACCCGCTGATTAGACTGGAAATAGAAAGCAATGATCTGGTACAGGACATTATTGAAGACCGCCTCGACCTGGTAATCCGCGTTGGTTTTTTAAAAGACAGCTCTTATATCGCGATTCCATTATCAAAAATTCGCATGGTTTTATGCGCCACACCTGCCTACATTAAACAACACGGCCAACCTAAAACCGCATCTGATTTACAAAACCACAATTTTATTTATTATGAAAACTATACCCAACTCATTTTTTCAGATACGTCACCTGAACAGTTAATTCGTATTTCAGGCTCAGTGAAATCCAATATCGTATCCGTTATGCTAGCCGCTGTACGCCAGCATATTGGCATGTCAATTTTACCCGACCTGTTAATAGAACATCTGTTAGAAACCGGCGAGCTGATTGACGTAATGCCGAATGCAGATATCAGCATTAAAAATTTACCCATAGAACAAATTTACGCACTGTATTCAAATCGCAAACACCTGCCTGCTAAAGTACGCGCATTTCTGGATTTTTTTCGAACGAAGTTTTAGTTATAAGCCATGTTCTGCATTTATATATTTGAAACCTTAAAATATACAACCATCAGCAAAGATGAAACTTTTTCATTTTTATTCCATTGTTTTTTTCAATTGTCTAATATTTCCGTACTCATTATGATGTTACCCATAAATTTAAATAATTTAAAACTCAGGAGATTTTTTTATGGGCCGTAAGAAATTACTGGAAAAATTACTGGCACTTTGCTCGTCAGTTATCATGCTGTCTGCCTGTAGTGGTGGAGGCGATAGTGGCCCGCCACAATCAACGGTCACACCCTCTATCGGCGTATTTGAAGACAGCACAGTCTCGGGGCTTCAATATGAAACCCCCACCTATACCGGCAACACTAATAGCGCCGGTGAATATGAATATCTGCCCGGTGAAAGCGTCACCTTTTCCATTGGCGGTATCGTATTAGGCTCTTCAGTCGCAGGCCCGGTAATTACACCACTTTCACTTGTACCCGGAGCAACCGATGCAACTCATCCCATGGTCACCAATATCGTACGCTTATTATTAACCCTGGATGAAGATGGCAACCCGGATAACGGCATCAGCATTTCAGCGGTGGCTGTTACGGCGGCTGCAAATCAGTCTGTAAATTTCAACGCGGCTGACTTAGCGGCTGACCCGGGCATGAGCAATTTGCTGGCAGCCCTTCCCGGCACCCCCACACTGGTTGATGCAACTACAGCGCAAACCCATTTTTCAGCAACACTGGCTACTCAGTCAAACTGGGGAAGCCTGAGCTGGGGTAGCGGCACCTGGAAAAGCCAAACACCATAAAAAATAATTTAATTAATGCATATTTAAAATAATACATCTTTAAAATAGAAAATGAATCGAGGTTTAAGCAATTGAGTAATTATAAAATAAATAAAACAGGGGCAGCGATAAGCGCTGTATGTTTAGGTCTGGCTTTGGGCACAGCTCATGCGGCTTCGCTGGTAAACTTTAGTAACGGCGCTGTCGCCGATGCCGATGATGTTAATGCAAACTTTAATGAGCTGGCTACACGCATTGATACCGTCAGTTTGACACCGGGTACTGATGGTGCCACTGGGCCACAGGGTCCTGCTGGTGCACAGGGTGCAGTTGGTCCAGCTGGGAATCAGGGCAATCAGGGGAACCCCGGCATACAGGGTATTCAGGGATTAAAGGGTGACCCGGGTGCACAGGGTCCGGCGGGTAATGATGGTGCGGGTATATTAACTTACTCATGGGCAGGCTACGGTAGCTCTGCCTGGGCTAAAAAAGTTTTCATTCGAAAAAGTGGTCCTAATACTTATAACCAGGAAGAACGAATCTTTGCGCGCACCTCGACTTCGGCCACTACAGGCACGACGGTAATGACCCGTATTCGCAGTAACACCAATGATGCAAATATCTTAGTTAAGCATCAAAAGCTCAGTTACAGCTATGACACACAGGGAGCCGTATTACTTACGGATGTTGATAACTATACTGCCGATGGTACAACACTGGTTAGTCAAATGAGCGTTAGCCCCGGCATTAATTTGCGCAATAATGCGATGAAATTAGGTATGACATGGGCCACTGCCGCTCAAACAGATACCACCTATGTTGATGGTAGCCCTGATTATCAATCATTTGCTGTTGATAGCCGTAGTTTAGTTGCCGTTGAGAGCATTACCGTTCAATCGGTAACTTATGACAACTGCTATAAAATCCTCACTAACCGCTCTGCTGCGACGATGGGCAACCATTATCAAAGAATCAGCTGGTTCTGCCCGAACAATGTCGGATTAGTGAAATACATACAACACAGGGAGAACGGAGGCACTTCAAACTATCAAATGCTGGAACTTGATCCGAACCTATCCACCCTCCGTTAATAAAGCGGCTTAGCTAGACGACATAATCAGGCGACTTAACTCACCTGGCAAAATGGATAAACGAAAAAGCCCGCGCCTTGCTTAAGAAGCGCGGGCTTTTTTAATGCTGGTTAATTTAAACTGATGTTATCATCGCTATCTAACTGACTATTAAATAAATTCGGAAGCCCTATCCATAAAAACAAAAATCAACACAAGTAGCTAGATTTTTCTAAATTTACTTCATCTAACGGAATCGGCTTTGAAATATAATACCCCTGCGCATAATCAACACCTATGTCTTTTAACTTTTCATATATATCGCTATCTTCGACATATTCAGCAATGGTTTTAATACCCATTATATGTCCGACCTGATTAATCGATTCAACCAGTGCTAAATCAATCGGATCATTAATAATATCTCTCACAAATGCGCCGTCTATTTTCAGATAATCTACCGGTAAATTTTTAAGATAGGCAAATGAGCTTAAACCACTTCCAAAATCATCGAGTGAAAATCTAACCCCAATTTTCTTCAGCGTACTAATAAAATGCTGAGCCCGTGTAAGATTTACAATGGCACTGGTTTCGGTAATTTCAAAACAGATATAGCCAGGGTCAATATTATTTTCGGTAAACTGCTGCTGCACTAACTTCAAGAACTCATCATCACACAATGACTGAGCCGAAAGATTAATTGCAAACACGGGTTTAATGCTATGGTCTGTAGTACCCAGTAAATTACTGATTATCTTTAATGATTTTTTAAAAATCCAGCTATCAATTAAATTCATCACATTGTAACGCTCAGCTGCCGGAACAAATGCCATGGGTGGGTTTATATTTTCTTCTTCATCAATAAGTCGCACCAGTATTTCATAGTGATTGCAGCTGGATAATGCAATATCACAGATTGGCTGGCAGTACAGCACAAAACGATTTTCTTCTAAAGCCCTACTTATACGATGCACCCATTGCATCTGCCCTTCACGCTCAATTAATTCATTATCATTTTCATGATAACAGTGAATTCGATTACGCCCCTTATCTTTGGCAATATAGCAGGCGCTATCTGCTGAGCTTAAAATTGAATTTAAATTGCCGTGCCTGTTTATTTGCACAATCCCCACGCTCACCCCTACAGTGAAGGATTTATTATTCCAGTTAAATTTAAAACCATTAATTGTGCGCCGTAGATTATCCGCCAGACTTTGAGCTTTTTGCATAACACAATTAAGGTAGAGTACACCAAACTCATCACCACCTAAACGCGCAAGCGTGTCACCTTCTCTTATTTCCTGCTTGAGCAACTTTGATAACTGACGCAATAACTCATCACCGGCAACGTGGCCGCAGGTATCGTTAACTATTTTAAACTGATCCAAATCGAGGTAGCACATAGAGTGTTCCACGTCGTCTATGCGTGCAGATTGCAGCGCCATTTCGATCCGACTTTCAAATTCACTACGATTAATTAAACCGGTTAAACCATCATGTGTAGCCTGATAACCCAGTTGATTCGCCATTGCACGCATTGACGTAACATCCCTGAAAACCAGCACGATACCGATAATTTCTTTACTACTATCGTTGATGGGTGATGCAATATACTCAATCGCAAATTCTCTTTTGTTGGCATTCATTAAGGAGGCATGACCGTCAGATATTTGCGTAACTTTTTTACGGGTTACATCAAACACCGGATTAAATAATTCAATATCATGCAAATCAGAACGAATGGGAAATATTTTTTCTAAAACCTGACCACAAGCATCTTCACAACTGTAGCCGGTTAAATTTTCTGCCACCGTATTCATGTATTCAATCATGCCCCGGGCATCTGTTCTAATCACCCCATCACCTATAGACTGTAGTGTTACCTGCGCCCTTTCCTTTTCCCTGTGAAGTTGTTTTTCAGTTATGCCGGTACGCCGTATTACATACCAGGAAACAATGATACTGCAGAGGATAATAATAAATAAAATCAGTATCAGCTTGGTCTTGGAATCTTGCTGATTATCAGACACATCCCGCACTGCCTGTGCAGATGATTTTTCAACATGATTGAGTAATAAATATAATTTGTCAAAAACTTTATTTTGACTTTTTATTGCACTGGTCTGCAATAGTGCCCTTGCTTCTTCTATTCGGTCAGACATTGCCAGCTCAGCAATTTTTCTCTGCAATGGTACAACAACTTCTTCAGTTATTTCCCCCTGGGCTTCGAGTAGTTGTAACTCCTCATCACTCAGATCAAGCCGTTTCAACTCTTCCCTTGATTCAACAAATTTTGCCCCATAGCGATTAAACATCATAAACTCATCATCGCGCTTAAACGGATCGTCCAGACTGGCAATTTTCTGAATACTCATGGTCCTTTCACGTGCAGATATCAGCATGCGACTAACTAAGCTGGTTTTATAATTATTTGTATTTACTACTTGCTGGATACGCAAAAAAGACAGATTCATCTGATCGAGCGCGATGACAATAACCAGAGCCATAAGCAGAATAATGGTACCGAAACCTAAAATCATTAAACGTTTTGTATTGATTACTGGCATTAAATTATTATTTTGACCGCATTGAAAACAGTGAACATATAAAACCCTATCTGCTATATAGCAGAAAATAGCGCCCTAAGCTGACAATAATCAAAAGCATATATATTATTTTGCCGTATAGTAATGAGCACAATAAATATTAAACTGAAAGGTTGCATAGCTTTTGATGAACTTAAAATGAACACTATTTAACTGATTCGAGCAGCCTGCCCAGACCCGTTTTCAAATCGGTTTCAGCAATGACGTTTAATTCATTATTCATTCTCGAAGGATCGGCCAGTGAGTGAATGATATCCCCTTCTCTGGGGTCACCATGGGTAAAATCAGCTTTGTTGCCAGAGACTTCCGACAGCACATCGATTAATTGTAGCAACGACGTTTTCTTACCGGTCGCCACATTGACTGCACCATGATAAGTAAGCTCAAGCGCGGCAACATTAGCGCGCGCAACATCCCTCACATAAATAAAATCACGGGTGTGTTCACCATCCCCGTTGACTACAAATGGCTGTTCATCTTTAATGCGATCCATAAACAATGCAATTACACCCGCATAGGGTGATTTAGGATCCTGCCGCGGACCATACACATTGAAGAAGCGCATACCGACAGAAGTGAAATCATATAAACGGTAATAAAGATCCGCATAATCTTCGTTAAACTTTTTTTCCAGACCGTAGGGTGACAGTTGTTTCATTGGCACATCTTCGGTTAATGGCAGCACGTGTGGCTCACCGTAAATCGCCGCGGATGATGCGTAAACCATGCGCTTAACGCCTGCATTTTTTGCCGCATCTAAGACATTTAAATAACCGATAATATTTTGCTGTGCGGAAAACTCCGGATCTTCCAGCGAGGCAACAACCGAAACCTGCGCAGCTAGATGCACAACATGAGTAATGCCCTGCATCACCTCTTTTACGGTGCCCGCATCACAAATATCCCCTTCTACAAATTCCATTAGAGGATGATCTGCGGGTAAGTTACTACGATGACCCGAACTTAAATTATCCAGTATGCGAACCTTAATGCCTTTTTCCATTAAAAGGTCTGCGGTGTGTGATCCGATGAAACCGGCTCCGCCTGCGATGAGTACTTTTTGCATTTTTTTCCTTTTTACGCTTTTTTTATTTGTGGGAACCTGCTTTAAATCTCCCTCAGTCCCTCTTTTGCTAAGAGGGAGGCAATATGCTCCGCCTCTTTTGCTAAGGGGGAGGCAATATGCCTCCCCCTTAGCAAAAGAGAAAACAGTCTATCCCCCCCTTAGCAAAAGGGGGTTAGGGGGGATTTAAATCAGACCTTACCCAACCCAAACCCGAGCATTTCTAAACATTCGCATCCACGGACTATCTTCATCCCAGTCATCCGGATGCCAGGAATGCTGCACGCTTCTAAAGACCCGTTCCGGATGGGGCATCATAATTGTGACTCTACCATCATCTGTTGTAAAACCGGTTAACCCATCCTGGGATCCATTAGGATTTAACGGATAGGTTTCTGTTGCTTCACCATAATGATTTACAAAGCGCATCGCCTGATGACTCGCGTTAATATCTGCACCCTGTTTAAACTCTGCACGACCTTCACCATGTGCAACCGCAATCGGCATTTTCGAACCCGCCATACCATTTAAAAATAACGAGGGTGAGTCTAAAATTTCAACTGTACTAAAGCGTGCTTCAAATTGCTCGGATAAATTACGCACAAAATGCGGCCAGTTTTCTGCACCGGGAATTAAGGCTTTTATATTTGCCATCATCTGGCAACCATTACACACGCCTAATGCAAAACTGTCATCACGATCAAAAAATGCGCTGAATTCATCGCGGGCTTTCTGATTAAATAAAATCGTTTTCGCCCAGCCTTCACCGGCACCTAAAACATCACCATAGGAGAAACCACCACAGGCCACTAAACCTTTAAATTCATTGAGTGAAACCCGTCCGGATAAAATATCGCTCATGTGCACATCGACACTTTCAAAACCCGCGTGATCAAATGCAGCGGCCATTTCGATCTGGCCATTAACACCCTGCTCGCGCAAAATGGCCATGCGGGGTTTTACGTTGGTGGCAATAAATGGCGCGGAAACATTTTCATTTATATCAAAACTTAAATTGGGAGAAATCCCTGGATCTTTTTCATCTAAAATTAAATCAAATTCCTGTTGCGCACATTGAGGGTTATCGCGCAGGCTTTGCATTTGATACGTTGTTTCAGACCAGGCACGTTGTAAATTAATGCGTGTGTCAGAAAAAATCGGCGCGGTGTCGTCAAAGAATTCAATTTTATCTTTTTGATTTATAGTACCAATCACATAACTGTGATCACCCAGGCCATTGGCTTTTAAATCGTTAATAATAAACTCAGCGTCTTTAGCTTCAATCTGAATAACTGCACCTAACTCTTCACTGAATAAGGCGGCGGTTTTATCTGCGGACATTCCCGCAACATCAATGCTTACACCGCAATGGCCAGCGAAAGACATTTCACACAAGGTCGCAAATAATCCACCATCGGAACGATCGTGATACGCGCGTAATTTACCCTGATGATTTAAATCCTGAATCACCGAGAAAAAGTTTTTCAGCATTTGCGGCTTTTCCAAATCCGCCGGCGTGTCACCCACCTGTTTATAAACCTGCGCCAGTGCCGAGCCACCTAAGCGATCTTTACCTTCGCCCAAATCGATTAACAGTAATAATGTGCCGGGTTTATTTTGTAACTGCGGTGTCATTGTACTGCGCACATCAATCACCGGTGCAAATGCGGTAATCACCAATGAAAGTGGTGCGGTGACTGAACGCTCTTCGCCGTCCTGTTGCCAGACGGTTTTCATTGACATGGAATCCTTACCCACGGGAATCGCAATGCCCAGCTCGGGGCACAGTTCCATGCCCACGGCTTTTACCGTGTCGTATAAAATGGCATCTTCCCCCGGGTGACCCGCGGGGGCCATCCAGTTTGCGGAAAGTTTTATGTCACTGATTTTATTAATCGCGCTGGCGGCAATATTGGTGATAGCTTCACCCACGGCCATGCGTCCTGAAGCCGCACCATCTAATAATGCAATAGGGGTTCGCTCCCCCATCGCCATGGCTTCACCACTGTGCACATTAAATGAAGTGGTGGTTACCGCAACATCCGACACCGGCACCTGCCACGGGCCGACCATTTGATCCCGGGAAATTTGGCCGGTTACACTGCGGTCACCAATGCTAATTAAAAACGTTTTATTGGCCACCGACGGTAAACGTAAAACCCGATTAGCGGCTTCTTTTAAATCAATATCTTTTGTTTCGAATGCTTTGTGTTTAACCGTTGCGTGTTTTACATCACGGGTCATTTTGGGCGGCTTGCCGAGTAAAACATCCAGCGGCATGTCCACCGGATAATCATCAAAATGTTTATCGTGCACTTTTAATTCTTTAGCTTCGGTGGTTAAACCTAAAACTGCAAACGGGCAACGTTCACGTTCGCAATACGCTTTAAATTCATCGAGGCGATCTTCAGCCACTGCAATCACATAACGCTCCTGTGATTCATTACTCCAGATTTCCATCGGCGACATACCGGGCTCGTCAATATGCACTTCGCGTATTTCAAATTCCGCGCCGCGACCACCATCATTCACTAACTCGGGTAACGCATTAGAAATACCCCCCGCGCCCACATCATGAATCCAGATGATGGGATTGTCAGATTGCGCCCAGCAACGATCAATCACTTCCTGACAACGTCGTTCCATTTCCGGATTGCCCCGTTGCACCGAAGCAAAGTCTAAATTTTCTGCGCTTTCACCGGAGGCCATTGATGATGCCGCGCCACCGCCGAGGCCAATTAGCATCGCCGGGCCACCCAGTAAAACAATCGGCGTACCCACGGGCATATCAATCATGTCGACATGTTCTTTACGCATATTGCCAAAACCACCGGCCAGCATAATGGGTTTGTGGTAACCGCGAATTTCATCACTCTGCTTTCCATCAATATTGGGTCCGGGCACTTTTTCTTCAAAGGTTCTAAAATAACCGTTGATATTCGGGCGACCAAATTCATTATTAAATGCCGCGGCACCCAGCGGTCCGTCAACCATAATATCCAGTGCGGAAACAATTCTGTCGGGCTTACCATTATCGGTTTCCCAGGGCTGGGAGAATCCGGGGATCTGTAAATTGGAAACCGAGAAACCGCTTAATCCCGCCTTCGGCTTGGAGCCTCGACCGGTTGCCCCCTCATCGCGGATTTCACCCCCGGAACCGGTCGCCGCACCGGCAAAGGGTGAAATAGCTGTGGGGTGATTATGGGTTTCCACTTTCATTAAAATCGGCATGGATTCCAGGTGCCAGTTGTATTCACCCTTTGGGCCATCTGCAAAAAAGCGTCCCGCGGTGTTGCCTTCAATCACCGATGAATTATCGTGATAGGCACTGAGAATATTTTCCGGAGATTTATTGTAGGTGTTGCGAATCATGCCGAACAGGGAGATATCCTGTTTTTCGCCGTCGATCACCCAGTCCGCATTAAAGATTTTGTGACGACAATGCTCAGAGTTGGCCTGCGCAAACATCATCAGTTCTGCATCGCCGGGGTTGCGTTTAATTGACGAAAAGTAATCCACCAGATAATCAATTTCATCCGCAGATAATGCCAGCCCCAATTCGCTGTTGGCACTCACCAGTGCATCGCGGCCACCGCCTAAAATATCAACATGGCGGCCTTCTTTAGGTTCGGCTTTGTCAAAAAGTGCAGCGGCTGAATCAAAATCCGCCAGTACGCTTTCAATCATACGATCGTGGATGAGCGCTTTAATGGCTTTTGCATCTGCTTCACTTAGCGCTGAATCAGCTTCAATATAATACGCAATGCCCCGCTCTAAACGCGTTACGCTGCTGAGGCCGCAATGCTCGGCAATATCCGTGGCTTTTGAAGACCAGGGTGAAATGGTGCCGAAACGGGGAATAACTAAAAACAGCTCACCCTTGGGTTCAGATGCGGTGAATGCGGGACCATAGGTGAGTAATTTATTTAAGACAACTAACTGGTCTTCGCTTAAATCACCCTGAATATCCGCGAAATGCACATACTCTGCCTGTAAATTGGTAATGGCAGGAATACTAGATTTAACTTGAGAGAGTAACTTTTCAATACGAAAAGCGGATAACGCGGGTGATCCACGGAAATATTGCAATTTTATAGCCTCAATAACAATGTAAAAAATGCTTGGTATCTGCACCAAACCAGCGAAAAATCAGAATCAATTAAAGGCGTGAATTTTAAAGCAATGGGGGTTTTACTGCTAGTTGTAATAGTTAGTGAATGGCAACTAGATTTCGCTGAACACTAAACTCGGTGCGCAAATTAAAAACTACGCTGTAAGTTTGCCATTGCTTGTGGCTTTGCACCCTTCAGCCTGAGTGGTAAGACCTGGGTGGTAAGTCCTGGGCTGTAAGTTAAGGGCGGTAAGTTAAGTGCTAAGCGATTATTCTATAAATAGAATAATCGTCTTAATTGTTGTTAAACCTCCCCCTTAGAAAAACGGGAGTACAAATAATGTAGTGAAAGCTCAAAATCACACTATTAATAAATCATGCTATTGAGGGGATTTAAAAACGTCAGATATTTAACGCTATCAATATAAGGTTTAATCTGAATATTCTAAATCTCCCCGTAATATTAATATTTAGTATTATCAAGCGGGTAGTAATAAAGATATATGTATTCCCTCTTTTTCAAAGAGGGGAGCGATGCAAATAAGAATCTATGCGCTCAACTTACCCCCCCTTAAAGCACTACAAAGCCACTAAATCCCCAATACAAGCACTCATGAATAAAGATGTTTTATTAAGTTAACAATACATTTGCAAACAACATTAAAACATCTATTTAATATCCACCAAACTACGACGAAGAAGGCATCGTCAAAAACCGCTCGAGTTTTTTCCTGGCAAACAAAACCGCTGTCTCCAGTGTTTTTTTCGATTCATCGGTGACACTTTCCAGCGCATTAACCCGTTGCAAATAATCTTTGGTGACCGCTAATGATTGTTCTATCATGGCCCGCCCCCTTAACTTACTGATACTGTATTTTTTCAGCAAGCGGCTTATCGCCTCACCGAAGCCGACCACGTCCTCTTCATTGGTGGCGTACTCACCATAATTTCCAAACGGCATGGGGGATAACATATTGTGAATTTTGTATGCCCGCATAGGAGTGGGGTCATACACCGGGGAGAAACTGCGCTTCCCCGCCAGCTCAATCACCGAAATATTTTCCAGATGCAAGTCCCCATTACCGGTTAAAAAACTGAGTATTAAACGCTTAAATACATACTCTTTAGCTTTTACCGGGTCGTGCACAAAGGGCACAGTAATTTTATCAATCGCATCCGCAATCCGGTCGTAGGACGAGCTGTGATTATTAGTAATGGTTTTATCACCACTGGCCATGACGGATAAAACCGTTTCCATAAAAATCGGCTTATTAAATTCATTACGATCAAAGCGTTCGATCGCAATGGCTTTTATGCCGTTGATACTGGTTTTCCAGTAGCGCGGCACTATAAAACCCGCTTCTTTATGAATGTCCAGGGCGAGCGCTTCCAGATCAATAATGCCCGGATACTGATTAGACTGCTCAAATTTTAAAATCACATCGGTACGATCCTTGGTTGATTTTTTTGTAGGCAGTGCAATACGGCAATCCCAGCCACCACTGGGAATTGACAGTAATAATTTAGGCACCGCCCCACCAACACTGGGGGTGGGGCCAATGGCATTAATAATCATATCCGCATCATTATCCATCCATGACAGAAACTCTTTTAACGAAAAGCCAAAGGATTCATCCATGGTGTAAAACGGTGCGGGTTCATTATCGGCGTACCATTTTCGAGCGGTTTCATCATCTCTAAACACGTCGTTGTGACCAATGCCGCCGTGCCCCGCCACCATTAATATCTCCCAGTCAGTTTCAAAACCAACGGTCGGCGTAACATCAATTTTAGCTAGATAGGCCAGGATGAGTTTGCGCTGAAAGTTCTGTTCATTATCCGGTGGTATCAGTGATTTTAATTCGGGAAACACCGGAAAGTATTCGGTTCGCTTCCACACCAGCGGATTTCTGCCGATCAGCTCAGGGTTATGTAACACCCCCATGCCGGGCAAACCGGTTTCGAGATAGGCAGGTTCATAATTAAAACGACACTCTGTATCAGTCACATTTAAGCGCCCCATTTTCATAGGTGCGTCACCGATATTGGTCCAGATTACAGCTTCTCTATCCACCGCTAAAAGACCTCACGGTTAGTAATTGAGTTAAGATCTTCATCCTCAGCAATAAAAACTAGCTTTAAGCCCACAGAGTGGCCTAAACGAATTAGCGTCGATATGCGCGGGTCAGAATCAGTGATTCGACCAAACTTATTACTCTGCATACCCGAGCGCATCGCTATTTCCCCCTTATTCAACCCCTGCTCCTTACCTGTCGCAATAACGGTTTTAATTAGGGCATTAATTTCATCGCTCATAAATATAGTCCGTATTCGTTATATCTTAGGCAGAATGTAGCACAAAATACCTTAATAGGTACATATTAATATACCGTATTCGGAATATATTTTGAAAAAAACTTAATATATACCGAAAAAGGAATATATTTCGAGGTAAATATAAGGGTCGTCTTTTTACAGATGTTTAAACCTCCCGTAATGCTCAGGAATATGCAAATATTGCGACAAGCATTCATAATGAATGTCAATAACACCCTATCTATAAATACTTCAGGTCTGTTATAATCAACACAGGCTTAACCAGCTTATTTGGGGGTGAACGGGAATGATTTTAGTTACCCCCTTTTAATACCTGCATATGTCCCAATATACAGGTACACACGGGGGACGACATTGGTTTCGACGTGGGTAACAAAACTTTATGGTGCATGCCGAGGATAGCACTTACCTCGTAAATACAGTTGCTAAATTATAGTTGCTAACGATAACAACTACGCGATCGCTGCTTAAAAACCAGTAGATTGCCTTCCGGCCAGTGCTTGCTAGTAGGCGTTGGATTTCGGGAGTCATCTTATACTAGATCGTGATCTAGCCGGCCTGAGGTTAGAACATTAAACTCTAAACAGACTCGTTGCTTAAAATCCTGAATTGCCGGAGTTTAAGCGATTAAATTAAAAGGCTAAAACTAAGCATGTAGAGCCTAAGGCGGAGTACTTGCGGACGCGGGTTCGATCCCCGCCGTCTCCACCAACCATGTATTTAAAGCTGTCCTAGGACGGCTTTTTTTACGCCTAAAAACAATGAGTTAGTCTAATAAAATCACCTATAGCTTCCTATAAGATTTAGTAACACCTTAGCTTTTTAGTAACACTCATAGTAACATCAAGCCTATGTTACTAAACACGGTGTTACTATAATGGCCAGAACGACTAAACCACTGACTAATACAGAAGTTCAGCAAGCCAAGCCCAAAGAAAAGGAATTTAACCTAGTTGATGGCGATGGGTTAGCGCTCCGAGTTAAACCAAACGGCTCAAAGCTATGGATATTTAACTATTACCGTCCCTACACCAAAAAACGCACATCACTAAGCATTGGCGCTTTTCCAATAATATCTTTGTCAGAAGCACGTAAAAAACGTAACACAGCTAGAGAATTACTAGCTAAAGACATTGACCCCAAAGAACACCGCGATGAAGAAAAACGTATAAATGAGGCCGTGCATAGCAACACACTTGAGCACATTGCATCTAAATGGATTGAGGTTAAGAAAGCCAAGGTTTCGGTAGATCATGCAGCTGATACATGGCGCTCATTAGAACTACACATATTCCCTAACCTTGGAAAAGTACCCATTCACAAAATAACAGCCGTAAAAGCCATTGAGATAATTAACCCCATCGCAGCAAAAGGCAGTTTAGAAACCGTTAAACGCTTATGCCAACGCCTTAATGAGATAATGATTTATGCGGTAAATACTGGCCTAGTCACTAGTAACCCATTAGCTGGTATTGGCAAAGCCTATCAAACTCCTGTAAAGCAACATCTGCCTACTCTTAAGCCTGAACAATTACCCGCTTTATTAAAAACACTTGCATTTGCCAGCATCAAAACCACCACCCGATGTGTAATTGAATGGCAACTACACACAATAGTTAGACCAAGTGTGTTAAATTGCACGCAAATCTGACCCACCATTTGCACTGAATATTGACCCGCCTATTTAAGCCAATTATGGCTTATTCTTTTATTTTTTTCTCCTTATTTTTAGTTGAGTCTTTAAATCGGTAACT
>Ga0316206_1001317_pt1 | contig 23021 bp, 25 predicted proteins | sample 6monthpyrite_MG_FD_204942 | JGI IMG/M metagenome (GOLD analysis project Ga0316206, IMG submission 204942) | Microbial mat bacterial communities from mineral coupon in-situ incubated in ocean water Damariscotta River, Maine, United States -... | ecosystem: Environmental > Aquatic > Marine >... | reverse complement strand
CCCAAGACGTTATCGATGAGCGTGCGGAGATCATGGGTGAAATTGCCAAAGAAGTCATGGACAAAAGTCTTGAGGCCAGAGTCGGTAAAGAAGTCGAACTTGTTATCGACGGAGAAAGCGATGAGCATGCGTACCTTCTGTCTGCAAGAGAACTTGGATGGACACCTGAGATTGACGGTGAGATCTATGTCAATGACAATGAGCTGGGTGAAGACGTAAGCCTTGAGTTTGGTAAAGTCTATACAGCACGCATCACTGAAAAAGTCGGCGACAAGCTTTTAGCCACTGTACTTCGCTAAGGATATTTTTGAGCCTTCTGCCTTGTGAAAAGCTTGATTTACTTCGTGACAAAAAATTGCTTCTGGCCTTTTCAGGCGGAGCCGATTCAACCGCACTTTTTTTTACACTTCTGGAAAATAACATTCACTTTGACATTGCTATTGTACATTATGGTCTACGCACACAGGCGGATGAAGAAGTTCAGTATGCCCACGACCTTGCAAAAGCGCATGATCTACAATGCCATCTATTAAAAGCTCCAAAGATCGAACAAAACTTCGAATATGAAGCGAGGTCTATTCGATATACCTTCTTTGAAAAACTCATTAAGGAACATAGCTATTCTCATCTGCTTACCGCCCATCATCTGCAAGACAGACTTGAATGGATGCTGATGCAGCTATGTAAGGGGGCAGGTTCTGCCGAGCTGGTAGGCATGCGAGAAAACGAAGCACGTTCTAACTACATTCTCACCCGACCTCTTATAGAGCAGACAAAAGAAGAGATCATTTCTTATCTTCAAGAACGAAAGATAAGATGGTTTCATGATGAGACTAATGATGACCTTTCTTACAAAAGAAACTACTTCCGACATGAGGTTGCGACCAAACTACTTCATGAATATAGCGCCGGGATAAAACAAAGCTTCAGATACCTTGAAGAAGATGCCAAAGAACTCATCAAAGAAGCCACTATTCATAGCGCCGAAGAGATGAGCCTATTTTTCTCTACAGGTCACAAACGAAGTGATATCTTTCATATTGACAAGATCCTAAAGTCCAAAGGATATATCCTAACCGCTATGCAAAGAGAAGAACTAAAAGTTAATGATGAAATCATTGCAGGACGAAAGTTTTTGGTCGTTTTGCATGAGGGTATTTACTCTATTGCCCCTTACGTCACTGAAGTCATGGATAAGGATTTTAAAGAGGATTGCAGAAAACTCGACATACCGGTAAAACTAAGGCCTTATCTTTTTAAAAGCCCAATGGCGTTTATCCTGTTCACCCGTTTTCTTCCCTGCTCACTCTAAGTAACACAGAACACGGCATAAATAGGATTATGATCAGATATTTTTTTTGCATCAATCGCTACGGCTCTTTGCAGTGTTACCCCCCGATAATAAATATGGTCTAGCGGTTTAGAAAACACATGCTTCACATGCTGATGATCTTCAATCTCCGCCTTTTGTAATTGTAGTTCTTTTTGAAATACACTCAGTGCTTTGACCCTTTGTTGACTCCAATTATTAAAATCTCCCCCAATAATTATGGCGTCATCACACTCTTTTAACTCTTTACATAGATTATCCAGCTCTCTTTGAAAGCGTTTAAGCGAAACAAAGTTAATAGCATGTAGGTTCATTAGGTGCACTTTTTGTCCATTGACACAATGATGGTGTGTAAGCAAGCGACTTTTATGTGTTAATACTCCCGCCTCTTTGTGCTTGGACAGATTGGCTTGTATCGTATAAAAACCAAACTTTGCAGCAGTCATCACACCATATACATATCTCAGGCTTTCAATATTTGGTGCCATAACATAAGAATAATCACTTAAAAAAGCAGCATCTTTTTTATGTTGTTTTACTTCTTGAAAACATAAAATATCACTAGGGTACGCTTTCAATAACTTATGAAAGTACTCCTTAAAGTCTACCTTAAGATTCTCCTTGTGCAGGTTCCATACAAGCAGTGAAAATTCATTAGAGAGCTCTTTATCTTGATGCTTAAGCTGTTGAGGAAGAAGGGTTGAAGCAAAGATGATTAATCCTTTTTAAAGTTGAGGAGCCAAGACACGCATGAAATTCTCTATAATCCGACGCGCCTTTGTCCCCTCAACCATTGTCTTGTCTGAATTGAGCATAAGCGTATCGATCCAATTCTCTACCTCTTCGATAAGGCCACTGGAATAGGCAAAACTCACCACCTCATAATTAACCAGAAGTGAGCGGTTATCAATATTCACCGAACCTATCATTAAAGCGTTACTATCAAAAAGAATCGCTTTGGCATGCAGCATATTTCCTGTATACAAAACAAGATCAATCTCATTATCACTTAATTCTCTCATATAAGAACTTCGACTTAGATCCGCTAGGAGGTGGTTCGATTGCTTTGGTGTGATCAACTTCACATCTACACCCCTGTGTTTAGCGATGATTAAGGCTCGTATAAAACTTTCATCAGGTACGAAATAAGGCGTTACAATCCAAATCCGTTCTTTTGCATTATAGATTTTACTCACAAGCGACTCATATAGTGGATCCCCAATAATGTCCGGCCCCGAAGGAACAACTTGCAGTTGCGTATCCCCATAGATTTTTATCTCCGGTTGCTTTAATTTACGCGCTATTTTATTATTGGCATAGGCCCAGTCTGCTTCAAATATTTGTGCATACTCATACGTAGCATACCCTTGCGTCTTAAAAAGTAAATCCACCCATTCTTCGGAAGTTTTTACAGGTGCCAAATATTCTGAGGAAAGATTCATACCGCCACTAAGAAGCGTTTCATCATCAAACAGATAAATCTTTCTATGATTACGAAGATTGATATAGTTTTGATAAGGCAGTCGAAAAAGAGGCATAAAGAACTTAACTTTACCGCCGGCTTCGCGCAACTCTTTCAAACATCCCTGAAAAAAATAAAGTTTATACGAGCCCAAAGAGTCTATGATAATGCGGACGTCAACACCTTCTAAAGCTTTTTGGCTTAAGGCCTGTAATAATTTTTGAGTCATAAAGTCATTTTTGAAGACATACGTACTAATACTGATGTTTTTTGTCGCCTTCATAATCTCCTGCATAAGTGTTTCATAGGCAGTGACACTGTCTCTTATCAGTTCAAAATCATTATTCGTTGTGACCCCTGAAGTACTACTGTTTTTTATTGCACCGTCATCATAATGCTTTAGTTTTAAAAAAGACTTGTTTTTACTGTCAGGACGTTTTCTTACCCCAATTAAAAAATACAGCAATATAGAAACATACGGGAATACAATGAAAGAAAATAGCCATGAAATAATACTTGTAGGTGTGCGACGTTGGTAAAGCATATGTAATATACTCGAAAAGACAAGTATCTCACCAAATATAAAGATACCATGGAAGATTAGGAAATCAACCCAAGTGTCTGGCATAGACCTTACTTGTTCTCATCTTCAATAGTTGATTTTTGCCCTGCAATATAGACATGCATCGTAAAAGAAGACTTGATAAGGTTTGCATCTCTTTCAAAATGAATCGGAAAGTTTACTCCGATGATGTTGTCACTTTTGTTAACCCCATCTAAGAAGTCATAAAACCCCTGAGGTGATTGAATAAGTGAAGAGGTGTTCACTTCGTATACCGCAAACTCACCATCTTGAGAATGCATGGCAAGTTTTGAAAGAGAAAAACTTTCAAAGTGTGGTGAGTACATCTTCTTAAAACGTTCAGGGTTAAATATAGTCTTATACGCACCAATAATATGGCGATTGTCTGCCTGCAGGGTCTTTAGGTTGCTATTTATCTTATCATATTCTGCTTGTATGGTGTCAACCTGATAAGAAATCTTTTTTGCATCCATTCTTGCCATACGGTACTCTTTTCCACTGGGGATCAAGAAAGCAAAGGCGAAGATAAAAACGATGATCAAAAATACCAGGGCAAGCGCCAGGATATAAATCATTTGACGGCTGATATGAAACTTCACTGTGCGCTAACCTCCCGGTCAAGGTAATTTTTGGAGACGAAGGAGTACCAGCCGTTTGGCATCGCATAATAACTCGTATACGAACGATGAAAGATAGAGCGAAGAGGTGCTTGAAGTAAAAATTCATACACTTCTTTACTCGGTGTCACTCCATACAAAACCAGTTCGTCTTCTTTTAACAGCGCTTGGGAGAGCGTTATTTTTTCGGGAACAAGATCAAAGAGATTGTGAATACTCTCTTTCAAAACTGTATTCTCTGTATAAATTCCTTCCGCGTGACGTCTTTCAATCTGAATAAAGGCGATGTTCTCATGCATAGCGCTTATGCCCTGACGCATTGTCTCACCCTTTGCTAGCATCTCTTGCGTTGTTGATTCATACATCAAGGTCTTGATCTTTAAAAATGAATAAGAGACAAAAAGCATCCCTATCGTAATAGAAAAAAAGAAAAACAGAAGTTTAAATTCGGGACTGATTAGTGTCTTACGGCGAGGCTTAATAAAACTATATTGCATTGTGCGCCTCATTTATAGCCATTTTGACCATCTCTTTATCTAAGTCTATTGTACGTTTATAGACAGAAACAAAAAGCTCTTCTTCTATAAATCGGGTCAAGTCCGGACCTGTCTCACAGGCATCAGCTATATACACCTCTTCGACAAACTTGTTATTGTACTTATCATCCCCGTAAAACTGCTGTAATGAGGCTTGTATTAGCTGAAAACGTTTGTAATCATCTGAAAAATTATCTATCTTAGAATCATATTTGGTTTTCGCCTCTTCAAGCGCCGCTTCACTCTCTTCAACCGCTTCATTCAAAGACTCTTCAAAGTCTTCGAGATCATCAAGATCATCGAGGTCATCAAGGTCTTGAAGATTATCCAGGTCGTCCAGAGCATCAAGCTCATCGAGGGCATCAATATCATCCAGATTGATAGAAAGATCGTCATCGTCTTCAAGACTAAAACCAAGACTCTCTTCTGCACTCTCATCCAAGTCTTCACTCATAGACTCGTTTTCTACCGCATCAAGGGTCGTGTAATGATTGGCAAACAGAAGTTCGTCTTCACCAAAAATACACAGGCTCAGATAATCTTCTTGTATCAATACAAGAAGCGAAGTCTTTCCTTCAAGCTTATCAGAGAAAAAGCTTGAGAGTATGAAAAAAGGAGAGAAGATAAAATCAAGGCCACTTTTACTAAAGCGCTTTTGAAGATCGTTTAACTCCGATTTTTCCGAGTACACCATCCATTTTCCATCATTGCACAGTGTCACACTTGAGCCTAGATCGCTGAAGTTCTCAGCCTGATGCATAGAACAAGTAGGAATAGCACCCTGATTAAGTGCATCATTTAAAACAGCCACATACGCAAAAGGAGACTCGTCCATATAGGATTTGATAAAATCATTTGCTTCAGGGTTTAACCGTGCACCTGATATAATAAATTCTCTTGAGACCTCTTTTGCAAGTTTCTTGTTCTTACGCATCTGTACACATATTTTTACACTGGTGTGCTGAACAACGATCCCGATAAAAACCTGCTGATATAGATTTTTAATCATTCGAGAAAGTTTCATTTTGCTCCTTGTGCCAAAGGGTGGGCTTCTTGATAATTTTTCATCTTAAGCTGCGAACTCAACTTCGTATAGATCTGAGTCGTTGCCATGGAGGAATGCCCTAATAGTTCACTAACATCGGCAATACGTGCGTCATTGTTTAACAAATGCGTCGCATACGAGTGTCTAAGCATGTGCGGTGTGACATGCAAGCCGACTTTCTTAAATAGTGATGTTAATTTATATCTTAAACTATTTTCGCTTAATTTAGCTCCATCTTTCTCAAAAAGGAACTTTCTCGGTGAAGTTTCGTCCTTATATTTCTCAATTAATTGATACGTGATCTCAAGCAGGGGAAGCTGTCTCTGTTTATTTCCCTTACCCCATACCGTGATCCACTCCCTGTCTATGTTTTCTAAAAGCAAAGAGCTCAACTCACTGATACGTAAACCTAGCGTATAAAGCATCACCACGATCAACTCTTCTTGAAGATCAGCCACTTCTATCGCTTCTTTGATATGATCATGAGAGATAGGTTTTGGAAGTGTCTTTGCTACTTTGATAGGCGAGTCTCCCTTAAGCAGGATATCTTCACCCCGTTCTTGCATAAACTTGACAAATGAGCGCACAGCAGAGAGTTTTTTTGAGATCGTCTTCGCATTTAAAGATGCGATATGAAGCCTGTAGGGATTTAAGTTCAGTATATTGTCTTCTTGTCGTAAGTACCTAAAAGCTTCATCAATAGCCATAGCATACGTCTTCACTGTCAGATCAGAGTAGCCCCGTATATCGCAAAGGTGGTCCAAAAAAGGAAGTCTATAAGACTTGAGTAAGGTTTGCATGGAGCTTTCTAAACTTTTCATAATTTTCTTGGGCTTCTTTGACAAGGTCCTTGTCTATCAAAATAGTCGGCTGCATTTTTTCATGCTTCTCTATCATAATGTCACACATCATCTTAATACGCATCTGCTCAGACAAGGTGATCTTCTCTTGATCCGCGTAGCTTCGTATAGTATCCAGAAATGCTTTTGCTTCTTGATTATAATGCACATATCTAAGCGCATACTGACTGTGCACCATGACAGAACGTGCCATTCGGTTGTAGGGTTCTAACGCATAGGCTTCAGACGACAAAATATAGGCTTTTTCGTAATCTCCTATGGAGTAATAAAATTTAGATTCTAAAGATTTTTGATAAGAAGGATTAAAAGCAAAATACGCACCCATCACCATAAGAATAAGAAGTGTGATCAATGCCCAATATTTATATCGTTTGATTGATTTTGCCACAGTTTCTCCCTCTTGTTTAGACGATGCACTTAAGCATTAGTTTATCATGAATTAGCTGTTTAGCCTCTTGCATCTCCAGTCCCGTCACACTAATCGGGTCGGTAGCAAAGAATTCAAGATGCCCAAAAGGCTTGGGAATCATAAACCTGTCCCATGACTTCAACTGCCAATACTTGTTCGGTACACAGGTCTGCACTACGATAGGACGGTCTAGTTTTTGAGCAATAGCTATCATACCGTCCGTGATAGAAAAACGAGGACCCTTAGGACCATCCGGTGTGATACCCAGGTCATATCCTTCTTTCATCTTTTTGATCGCCTGCATCAGGACACGCGCTGCTCCGCTTCGTGTTGAACCGCGAATAGTCTCAAAATCAAAATAGGTCATTGTCTTGGCAATAAGTTCTCCATCAAAATGCTCCGAGATCATCACCACTATCTTCGGCTTGTCTTTCCAGTTGATGTAGTTAAGCGGCTGCATCAAAAGATCGCCGTGCCAAAAAGCAACGATACACGATTCTGTCGGGATAGTTTCGGGAGGATGAAATGTTTTTTTTGAAGTGTAGTAGATAAGTTTAATAAGGATAGAGCCCAAAAAAGGGACCACTGCCGAAGCAAAGGCCCGGGAGTACTTCTTAAACAAGAAACTCGCCTATTTGCGACATACGGCCGGTCTTTGTTACCTTAACCTTGGCAAAGGTACCTAAAAGACTTTCGTCCGCCAGCACCTTGATCATGATATTGTTGTCACTTCGTCCGGCGATATAACCGCCATCACGCGTCTCTTCGAAAAAGACCTCGTAGGTCTTGCCGAGGTAAGAAGCTGTGATCTCATCTGTTATTGCGTTTTGAAAACCTTGAAGGTAAGCCAGACGTTCAGAACCGACTTCACTGTCAACTTCATTTGTCATCTCAGCCGCTTCTGTCAAAGGGCGAGGCGAATATTTGAAAGAGAAGACCTGATCAAACTTCACTTCCCGCATAACATCAATTGTCTCTTCAAAATCCGCGTCACTTTCACCTGGAAAGGCAACGATAATATCTGTCGATATACTCGCTTCAGGAACCATCTTTCGAAGTTTTGCTGCGCGGTTTAAGAACCATTCTTTGGTATAGCCGCGCTTCATCATCTTCAGTATCTCGCTTGAGCCACTTTGAAGCGGCATGTGCATAGACTTACAGACCTTTGGGTTAGTCGAGAATTCTTCTAAGAACTCGTCATCCATATGAAAAGGATGAGGCGAGGTAAAACGAATACGCTTGACCTTGTCTATTTTAGAGATACGGCGAAGCAGTTCCGTAAAGTTGACCTTCTCATGATCACCTGAGAAACGGCGACCATAATTGTTCACGTTCTGACCCAGTAGAAAGATTTCCTGAACACCCAATTCAGTCGCTCTTTCACACTCTTTAAGAATCAGATCCGTAGGAATAGAGATCTCATCTCCTCGCGTCTTGGGAACAATACAGAAAGTACAGGCCTTGTCACACCCTATAGAGATATTGACATAAGCCTTATGCTTGGAACCACGAAATTCTTTAAAGGCAAACTGACTCTCGTCATAATCAATATCGATTTCAACCGCCTTAGGCTTGTGAAGGACTTCTGTGATTTTGGAAACATTACGAGCGCCAAGCACAAAGTCGACATAAGGCGCACGTTTGATAATATCTTTTCCAAGGTGGGATGCCGTGCAGCCACAAACACCAATCTTGGCACCCGATTTTTTCTTCTTATTGAAACCGCCAAGTTCAGAAAAAAGCTTGTGTACAGGACGTTCACGAACCGAACAGGTATTGATGATAATCAGATCTGCATCTTGACTATCATCTGTCTGTGTATAGTTTTCTTTTTCACTCAGTTCTGCGATCATATGCTCGGTATCACGTTCATTCATCGCGCAACCCAAAGTCTCTATAAATACTTTTTTAGACATTTAATTTCATACCTTTTATAATCAAAAAATGATTATAAAACGTGAACTTCATACATATAGTCATTATCATTCAGACCGAAACGTACTTCTCTCATATAAAAACTTTTTTCGCTGTTCTCAAAGTGCTCGCCCAAAGCAATAAGATCCTTGTGAGAATTATCTCTGTCAAAATATATGATCGCTGAACCGTCTTTTTCTACCATTGCTTCAACTTTTTTCAAGTCAGTCTTCTTTGGTTTACCCGTCATCTCTGTACGTACTAGCTTTAATTCCATGCTGTATCCTTGCTGTTAATTACCGCGATTATACCTACTGTTTAATAAAGAGCTTATTAAGGCTATTTTATGTATAATTTTTTTCTCTTTTGATAAGATTTACCAGAGCCCTGTGTATTGGGATATGTGGATGAATCGTCTTCCCTCATAAACTTATCAATGTTAACAAATTTTTGTAAGGATTTAACCGTGGAAAAAATCGTAGATATTATTGAATCAATTGCGCATGAAAAAGGCCTGGAGCCAGAGAAAGTAAAAGAAGCACTCAAGACTGCCTTTGTACAGACAGCAAAGCGTGTCATCTCAGATCACTTCGATTATGAGGTAGATATCAATGAAGAAACACGTGCGGCCAGTATCTTTCAGATCATTAAGGTCGTTGCCGATGATGCCGAAGAACTTAACGGGGAACTCGCCGATGCCTTTATCTCACTAACTGAGGCAAAAGAACTGGATGAAGATGTAGAGATCGATGATCAGCTTCAGTATGAGCATAAACTTTTGGACTATGGTCGTACAGCCGCCGGTCAACTTCACAGAGAGATCGAGTTTCACATCCAAAGACTAGTGGAAGATGAACTGTATAATAAATTTAGAAACAAGGTCGGAACGATCATCTCAGGACGTGTCACACGTGTAGATACGGCTCAGAACACTTTTGTTGAACTTGATGAGATCCGTGCTGTTCTTCCGATGAAGAGCCGTATCAAAGGTGAGATTTTCAAACCGGGAGAGATTTTAAAAGCAGTTGTACGCCGTGTAACCGTAGATAAGAGTGAAGGTATGATCATCGAACTTTCTCGTACAAGTCCTAAGTTTCTTGAAGAACTTTTACGTCTTGAAGTCCCTGAGATCAATGACGAAGCTGTTATCGTTGAACATTCAGCACGTATCCCGGGTGAACGTGCGAAAATCGCTCTGTACTCTACCCATCCAAAAGTTGATCCAGTCGGTGCAACGGTTGGTGTCAAAGGTGTTCGTATCAACGCCGTAAGTGAAGAGCTAAACGGTGAGAACATTGACTGTGTCGAGTACACTAATGTGCCTGAACTTTTCATTTCACGTGCCATGAGCCCTGCCATCATCTCAGCAGTTGTTATTCAAAAAACAGCTGAAGGCGAAGATAAAAAAGCAACAGTTATCCTTCCCGCTGATCAAAAGTCAAAAGCGATAGGAAGAAGCGGTATCAATATTCGTCTTGCTTCTATGTTGACAGGTTACGCGATCGAGCTTCAAGAACAAGAAGGCGCAGTAACATCTGAGTCTGGCGAGATTGAAGAAGAGAAAGAGGGAATCGATTCACTTGAGGCATTATTTAAATAGATTTTTTTAGCAAAGGGGCAATCCCCTTTACCTAATAACCAACTTTCATCACCTCTACTTTTTCAATCATCCTAATAAATTCAGCCCTGTTACCATCTCTGTCTTTGCCTTTATTATTTTTTGCCATTTCTATTAGCTCCGCATATGTCAAATCTTTGGCATATGCGGAGCCTCGTAGCAACATCCCAAATCCAGCAACACTCTGCGCAAAATCAACATCTTCTTTTGATATCTCATTATTATCTAGCGTAATCACCTTTAATATCAACTTTGAATTATCTTCTTTCGGATCTTTGTAGCGGATTTTAACCGTAGCCAACTCATCATAATCTTCAAAGCTGTTTCTTTGCTTTTTTTGATATTTTAACGCATCTACACCCGCGTCGTCTGAACTAAGAAACACCTCATATAAAGCTGTTACCCGGTGTCCCATACCTATTTCACCGGCATCTTTTTTGTCATTATTAAAGTCTTCATTAGCAAGAAGACGATTTTCATAGCCTATGAGTCGGTATGAGTAAACTTTGGCAGGATTGAATTCCACTTGGATCTTCACATCCTTTGCGACGGTATACAGTGTTCCACTCATCTGCGTCACCAATACTTTTTTTGCTTCCAACAGTGAGTCAATATATTGATAATTACCATTTCCTTTATCTGCCAAAGCCTCCATTTTATTATCTTTAAGGTTAGCACTTCCAAAGCCTAAAACACTTAAGTAAACACCCGATCTTCTTTTTTTCTCAATCAGTTCAATCAGCGCATCTTCACTGCTGACACCCACATTAAAGTCCCCGTCTGTTGCCAAGATAACACGATTATTCCCCTCTTGAATAAACGCTCTTTGTGCAGTATCATAGGCTAAGGTAATACCTGCACCTCCGGCTGTACTCCCCCCTGCTCTTAAACTATCCAGCGCAGTGTAAATCCTTTCTTTTTCATCCCCTCTTGCTCTGTCCAGAATAAGACCTGAATACCCGGCATAAACAACAATGGAGACCCTGTCCTCTTTTCTTAACTCCTTTACCAAAAGCTTTAAAGATTTGATCAGAAGAGGGAGCTTGTTTTCAGCATGCATTGAGCCAGATACATCCAGTAAAAAGACCAGGTTGCTTTGAGGAAGTTCAGATATATCCACCTTTCTCGTCTGTAAGCCAATATGTATGATCTTTGATCTTGGATTCCAAAGTGATTTGCCAACGTGCGTATTGATATAAAAAGGCTTGCTGTCTCTTGGTTCGTTATAACCATAGTTAAAATAGTTGATCATCTCTTCAATGCGAACCGCATCTTTGGGTGGCTGCTGATTACGAACCATCAGATGGTTTCTCAGATTTGCATAAGAGGCGGTATCCACATCTGTACTAAAGGTAGACAGAGCTGAGGCACTGACATTTTTAAAGATATTTTCATTGATGAACTTATACTCTTCTGTATTTATACGGCCTCTGTTTGGATAGCTTACATTTCGACTGGGCAGATAAGAATAGGTTCTTACCGGAGTACTGTAGTACCCATCACCACTTCCGTCACAACCCCCAAGTGCGACATCAATCTTTTTATGTGTAGAATAAAGTTTCCCGTCTTTTCCTTCTACCACAACCATGAGTGTACCGCTGCTTTTCATTTTGATTTTCACATCATATTCTGTAATACTGTTCTCTTTCACATCCCATATCGCCGTAAGTGCCGCAGCGTTCACATCTTGAAACAAGGCAATTCGTCTTGCGGGTATACGTGTTGAAATATGCACAGGAACTGCACCGCCATTTGAGGCAACATCAGGAGCTGCTAATACAATCCGAACATCGTCTATCGTCCTGGAGCTTCCGAACAAAGCCTCAATGGCAGGTGCAACGCCGACTATTGACCATACACCGATCTCTTGTCTTTCAAGCCCTTGTGCATTTAAAACATTACTTGTGCTCACAAAGAGCAAGGCTAAGACTATGATTTTATTTTTTATTGTTCCCATTATCTATCCTTTTTAGCCTTGGTTCTTGACCTTGGCTTTAAAAATAGTATAGGCTCACTGTGGAAGGATTGTGGATGTCAGAAGGACTAAGAGTTATCCTCTCTTAAAATAAGGGTTTAACTTCAGAAGTATGAGGTCCGAGAACATATTGCCAAGCAGTGTCAGAAAAGCGGTCACCATTAATATTCCCATAATCACCGGGTAGTCTCGGCTCAGTGCGGACAGATAAAAGAGTTGTCCCATTCCTTCTATCCCGAAGATAGACTCAAGAATGACGGAACCCCCTATCAAACCCGGTAAGGATAGACCTAAAAGTGTGATAATCGGAGGCATCAAGTTGGGTAAAATAAAGTAGCGAAGTAGTTCTTTATCACCTATTCCTCGAGCCTTAGCAAAAAAGTAATAATCACTTTTTAATATCTCAGTCACAAGAGAACGGACATAAATAATCATTGAACCCAAAGAGACAAAGACCATTACAAAGATAGGTAAGCACAGGTGCCAGGCCATATCCAAATATTCGGCAAAGCCCTCTTTTGCCTCGATCGAGTGCAATCCGGCAATGGGAAACCATTCTAACTCTACAGAAAAGAGCAGTATCAACAATAAAGCCAAATAAAATGAAGGCATAGAAAACGAAAAAAGAGAAAGCTGTCGAATAAGGACATCACTTAATTTATCACTGTATATCGCTGCTTTTATCCCCAGATAGATCGAGATTACAAAAACAAAAACCATTGAGACAATGTTCATAATCAGAGTAATTCCGATACGATCTTTTACCATATCAATTACATTTTGTCCGCTTACAAAAGAGACCCCAAAATCAAGACTTACAAGATTTACCATCCAGTCAAAATATTGAATATGCAGAGGTTTATCTAGACCATAAACAGCTTTTAGATGGGCCAAGACTTCTTCGGTCATGTTCGGGTTTAACTCACCAGCGGAAAAAAAACTATTTGGCGCAGCATGAATGGCACCAAAAGATATGAGAGAGATAAGAAATAGCATAAACGCCAAATAAGATATTTTTTTTAAAAAAAGGTTCATTCTTTACCCGAAATTGTAGATGACAGATTATAGCTTATTTTCTGAAGAAACTTTTCATTTCATGAAACCACCACGGCTTGTTTTCTGAAGAAACTTTTCATTTCATGAAACCACCTTTGCTAGTTTTCTGAAGAAACTTTTCACTTCGTGAAACCGCCACGGCTAGTTTTCTGAAGAAACTTTTCACTTCGTGAAACCGCCACGGCTTGTTTTCTGAAGAAACTTTTCACTTTGTGAAACCGCCTTTGCTAGTTTTCTGAAGAAACTTTTCACTTCGTGAAACCGCCACGGCTTGTTTTCTGAAGAAACTTTTCACTTCGTGAAACCGCCACGGCTAGTTTTAGCTATAATCCAAAACATATTATAAATTATTAACAAAGATAGACTATGGATTTAAAAGCGCAACTCGAACACGACAAGATCGTTCTCCCAGACACTTTTTATGAACATGTAGAACGTTATACCGACCACCTTTTAAAATGGAATAAGATCCATAATCTCACTGGAGCCACGACTAAACAAAAAGTGGTTGAGCATATTTATGACTCTGTTTTTCCGGTAAGTTTTCTACCAAAGATCAATAATGCCTTAGACATAGGAACCGGCGCCGGTTTTCCGGGTCTCATCCTTGCAATGGCGCTTCGTTCAACCAAGTTCACACTGGTAGAACCTTTGGCTAAACGCGCAGGATTTTTACAGTTTATCAAGGCTGACCTTGGTCTGGATAATGTAGAGGTACTCAATAAACGCATCGAACAAGTTCCGCCTATTGCGTATGACTTCATCACATCAAGGGCGGTAACTGAGACGCAGACCCTCATGGACTTTGCCCAACCCTTTATTGTCAAAGGCACCCTTCTTCTTTTCTTCAAAGGAGAAAGAGTTTATGACGAAATCCAAGATGCGGAGCATGTCAAGATTATTAAGACAGACAAACGTCATTATCTTCTGATCGAACGCTAAAGTAGCCACATACTTCTAACTCTTATTTACTAAGATACTCATGCAGTACCAGCTTTAACTTTTCAAGTTCGATAGGTTTGGACACATAATCGTTCATCCCTTCTTCGATAAAGCGTGCTCTGTCTCCCTTAAGTGCATTCGCGGTCAAGGCAATGATAGGTATTGCATTAAAGTTAGCATAGGTTGCATCTTCACGAATATGCTGTGTTGCTTCCAACCCGTTCATTACTGGCATATTAATATCCATCAAAATAAGGTCAGGCTTGAACCCTTCTAAAGCATCCAAAAGCTCTTGTCCGTTTTCTTTAATTAAATGAGGGATTTCAAGATCATCAAGGATCATCGATATTAGAAGTTGATTTGTCTTATTATCTTCGGCCACCAAAATTTTCCCTTCACCAATACCTTCACTGTCAGACAGAGCCTTGGTTTCTTGTTCTTCGCAGGACTTTAATCTTACATCAAATTCAAAACAGCTTCCTTTTCCTTCTTCACTGCTTACATGGATATCACCACCCATCATAAGTACAAGTTCTTTCACAATATGTAGACCAAGGCCTGTTCCGCCGAATTCTCTGCTTGTTGATGCATCTGCTTGAATAAAAGCTTCAAATATAGTTTCCATCACCTTCTTTGACATACCTCTACCATCATCAGACACTTTAATAAAGAGTTGATCATCTTTGTAATCAACGTCTATATCAATATGGCCTTCTCTATTTGTAAACTTGATCGCATTAGAGAGGAGATTATTCAGGACCTGTTTAAATCGAAGAGAGTCTCCTTCAACCCAGTGAGGAACAGCTTCACTGATGTTCATACGAAAGTGCAATAGTTTTTCATCTATAAGTGCCTGAAAAAGAAAACTGACACTTTCAAGGGCCTGGTGTAGTTCGAAAGATTCTTTTTCAAGTATCAGCTTTTTGTTTTCTATCTTAGATATGTCTAACACATCATTGATGATGCCCATCAGCGCATGCGAAGAGTTATTGACGATTCCTAAATATTTACGTTTTTCTTCATCTTTTTCAATAGAAAGCAGTTTATCAATAAAACCAATGATGGCATTAAGCGGTGTTCGAATTTCATGACTCATATTGGCCAAAAAGACAGATTTTGCTGCAGATGCCATCTGTGCTTTCTCATTAGCCTTTATAATATCGCGCTTGACCTTTTCTTGATAGGAGATATCCTGAATAATAGACCATATAAACTGCTCACCTTCAGCGTTTTCAATAACAACACCGTTAAGCAAGACCTCAAAATTATGACCATCTTTGTGAATATACTCTTTTTCATAAGGGCCGTATATACCCCTGTTTTGAATGGATTCCAACTGTACAGCTTCTTGCGCTTCATACTTTTTAGGTGTGATCTCCCAGTAAGTCAGCTTGACAAAGGTCTCATAATCATATCCCGTCATCTCTAAAAGAGCATTATTCACCTCAACAAACTCCCCGCTCATCTTATTCAATGCAATACCCACAGGAGACATCTCAAAAAGACTGCGAAACTTGACCTCGTTTTCACGTGAGTGCTGCTGTGTAATCTTAAGCTTTTTCTGTGTAACTTCAATATTATTTAAGAGCTTAAAAAAAAGAAGGACAACCGCTGATATGATAAACAGGGGCAGCCAGGTAGCCTGAAAAACAGCTGTCCACGTCGCTCTATCATCAGCACCCATATATTGCATCATAAAATAAGTAGTTGTTTGAGAAAAGAGTGTTCCCACGGAGACAGCGGCAATTAAAACAAGTGTCTTTTGCTTAAACGTCAACATTATAAACCTTTGCATCTATTGTAACAAATTTTTATCAGTATTATAAAAGAAGTTTAGCGCCCCAGTTTCTCGTAATACCGCTGGTGATATTCTTCCCCACGGTAAAAAATATCTGCATTTACCACTGTCGTCTTTACCTGATACACATACAGGTTCAATAGTTTCAGCTCTGTTACAAAGACTTCTGCCATCTCTTTTTGTTCAGAACTATGGTAAAAGACAGTACTTCGGTACTTATACTTTGTACCGGGGATAGTTGAGGGATTATGCAGTTCAAAAAAAGCTTTAAGCAGTTTGTTATAAGGGAGGATCTCTTCGTCATAATAAACCTGAACCACTTCAGCATGGCCCGTTCTGTCTGTAAGTACATCTTCATACGCAGGGTTTTTCAGATGACCGCCCATATAGCCAACAACGGTGTCAATCACCCCTTCAACTTTCAAGAAGTCTTCTTCAACGCCCCAGAAACATCCTGCAGCAAAGGTAGCTGTCTTAGTAGATCTCTTTGACACGACCCACTTCTCTGCTCATCAGACGTACTTTTATCCCGTGAGGATGGGTTGCAGAATTAGTAAGGATATCACGCACGATTCCATCTGTTAAACGTCCCGTATCCTGATCTTGTTTCAAGACGATGGCCACGGACATACCGGATTTAATATTTTTTCTTTCTCTTCCGTCAAGCATTAAGCACTCTTTACCGTATAAGACAATATCTTTTTAATCGTATCAACAGAACAAAAGAACATCGCATCAAAAACAGGATTCAGACGTGTTGTGTCTTCATCTATCTTGTCAAAAGGCTTAAAAGTAAACCCTTCTCCGTCACTTAGATTCTTAGGTGTCACGGTAAATTCTATCGGATTAAGCGTACGAATAAGATTCATCACGTTCTTATACTCTTTGTTATCCTTAGCAGGCAAAAGGTTACCCGTTTTACTCTCATTGACACGTATCTTAAGAAGTAGGCTCAACTTGTCTTTAAAAATCACCTTTTCCCATCTAATCGTTCCGCGGGAGAACTTAAACTCACTATGTTTTGCCGTCAATGGATGAGGCTTATGTTTGCGTATACCTTCTAGAAGCTGAAGAAAGAAGTTGACACCGCCAAAAGCTTCGGCACACTCCATCATCATCAGATGGTATTTTTCTTTTTCAGTATCGTCAAGGTTATTGAAGTCGCACATGGGCACTTCCTTTTATTATAATATATTACTGAAATTATAGTGTAACAAACTGTGCATAAGGACAGACAGAGCAATTAGGGTTATAATGCCTTCAATTGAAAGGTAAACTCATGAATGATCTCATCCAAAACATCAGCGCTGCTGTGCAAAACTGCACCTCATTTGAAGCTGACTTTATTCATAGGCTTACAGATGCTGACACCCTTTGGAAAAAAGACTATCCTATTGCCATCGTACATTCAAAAACTCGGATGAAAGAACCTGCTCATGTGCAATTTTTTCAAGACAACGGCTTACTTGATACGGAGGGATTCACTCCTCGTGTGTACACAGATGAAGACTTTAATCTTATCAGACAAAAGGTCCCGAAGTGTTTGAAAAGCGTTAAACTCCTTGCGCTGAAAGAAGAACCAAAAACAGAAGTCTCTTTTCACGTTAAAAGACCGCATGATTTTTGGAAGAAAATACAAAATGTTGATCATATCCAATCCAGTTTTGATTTCACTGTTTTTCATCCAGAAGATGATATCTGCAAAGTAGAATTTGAGTTGCGAGAGATCACGCGAAAGTGTAAAGAAGTCCATGCTTTTAAAAACCTAGGCTTTATCTGGATGGCCGTTACAAAAAAAGACGTGTCTGAAGTCTTTAGACACTACTTTAAAGACAATTACACCCTTATTGACGGACAATACCATATAGGTTGGAGTCAGACGCTCCAAGAGATCAATATGCGATATTTTGTTTGTCCGCCTCAATAACCATATACAAAGGAGAACGTATGAATAAAGAAACGATCAATAATGCTATAGAAGGCGCTTTGGTGGCAGATGCTTACTGTCTGGGTTCACACTGGATCTATGATGAAGCGCAGTTAAAGGCACTTGATGTCAATTGGAACGGGCTTAATGCACCGCGCGCGATGTGGCACAAAGGCAAGCAAAAAGGTGACTTTACCCATTACGGCGATCATGGGAAATGGCTTTTACAATTTGTACAAGACAATAATCATTTTGACATTCGAAATTATGGAGGTCTCTGGCTTGACAATATGCAAGACTATAAGGGTTATATTGATGGTTCAAGCCGTGAGACAATGGAAATCCTTGCAACTGATCCAAAGGCGAATACAGGTTCATCCTCGCATGACCTTTCAATCATCGGACGTATTGCACCCCTGCTTCTGGTCTCTTCATCAAAAAAAGAGTTCTTGACACAGGTAAAAACCTTTGTCGCCTTTACGCATAACTGCCCTCTTGTCTTAAAAGCAGCAGAATTTTTTGCTTCCATCTTATATGATGTTGCACAAGGTGAAGCCATCTATGCAGCCTTAAACGGTACTGCTCTGGATGCAGAACTCATACCTGCCTTTGATGCAGCAATGCAATCCAAGGGAAAAAACAGTTTTACTACTATTAGAAACTTTGGGCCTGCTTGCGGTGTTGAAGGTGGATTTGAGGGAACTATTCATATTCTGGCCACTTATGACAACTACAAAGATGCAATGACAGCGAATGCAAAAGCGGGTGGTGATAATTCAGCACGCGGTATGATCATTGGCATGATATTGGGCGCTGCAGGAAAAGAGATCCCTCAATCATGGAAGAGTGAGACTAGGGGTCTATAGCTCTTACGTCGATAAATGAACCACTCTCTTCTTTAAGGAGTCGGGGCAAGACTTTGACGATCTTCTCTACGATGACCTCCGGCGGATACACCAGACCTTTTTCCTCACTCTCACGCAGGCTTTGTACTGAGGTATAACGCTTAGTATCATGATCACCGTCTAAGATACTATCAAGCATTTCGGTCTTGATCAGACCCGGTGCCAAAGAGATCAGATGTGTCTGCTTCATCTCTGCCGCATACAGTTTGATCAGCATGTTCAAAGCGGCCTTTGAAAGAGAATAACCATTCCATCCCAAAGAACCGTTTACACTTGCCCCCGATGAGATGGCAATAACTTGTTTGACGGCTATCTTGTTGTGGATGAAAAAATCCAAGATAGTCTTATTTGCCCACATATTGATATCCATCTCTTTTTTCAACTGTTCTGTCTTACAAGCTGAGATATCTTGTATTCTCCCCAGTATACCGGCATTTAAAACAATCAAGTCCAGACTATTTACTCCCTCCAATAAGAGGGAGAGTTCTTTAATCAAAGCCTTCTCGTCGGAGACGTCTACTTGCTTATAGCTGTAATCAGGTCTTGTGATTGGACTGCGTCCAAGGCCATATACGTTTGAACTATCGTGTAAATAATGCTCTACAAAGGCTTTACCCAATCCTCGGCTGCTTCCTGTAATAAAAATATTCATATTTGTATTTTATCTTCTCAACCTTATTACAAGTGAAACTCATGTATAATCACGCAACTAAATAAAGGGGATATTGAAAACCCTAAAGGCAAATATTGAAAAAAGTATTTAAGCTCACGCAAGAAAACAAACACCCTGACCGTGTTCTTGACTCCGTCAAGTATGATATCCGCAGATATTTAAAACGTGAACGCAGTAAAAAGCTTCCAAAAGAGGCAATTTTTTGGGACTTTGACTGTAAGTTTGGAAAAAGCAGTGGGCAAGCTGAGACTATTACTGCCTCGGCCATCACAGATGCTTTGGACAAGGCAAAAGAAGACGGATGGGAAGAGTTTTACATAGAGATCATTTCCAAGCCATCAACAAAGACCAAGAAAAAAGACACCGCTAAAGAAGATGATGCGGCCGAGGCCGATAAAAATGAAAATAACGAAGAGGTATAGTCTTACTCATGCTAAAAACAAAAGGTGACCTTCAATATCTTTATGTTTACAACACACTTTGTGAAGCAAAGATAGCCCTACAGGGTGCGCACATCTTTCATTTTCAAACCAAGGGAAAAACGCCTCTTCTATGGCTGAGTGAGAGTGCCTGTTTTAAAGAAGCAAAGGCTATACGCGGCGGTGTTCCTATCTGCTGGCCCTGGTTCGGTGCACACAGCACAGACAGCACCCTTCCCAACCATGGTTTTGCCCGGACGGCTTTATGGAAACATATCAGTACGGAAGAGATGAGTGAAGAAGAAACAAAGGTCATCTTGCAGCTTCGTGATTCACCCGAGTCTTTTAAACTTTGGCCGTATAGCTTTGAACTCACGTTGGAGATCATACTAAGCCATGAACTAAGCATCTCTTTGATCACGAAGAATGTAGACGATAAGCCGTTTAGTATTACCAATGCCCTGCATACATACCTGGCTATACAAGATATCAATGAGGTCTATGTAGAAGGCCTCGATCAAAAGCCTTATTACAACAAAGTCAATGACACCTACAACAATATTCAAGAAGGAAGGCTTCGTTTTGGCCAAGAGACAGACAGAATATATACAGAAGTCTCTTCTGCAGTGAGCGTTCATGAAAATACAAATGTGATAAAGGTAAGAACAAAAGGGTCACAAACGCTTGTTGTCTGGAATCCGGGTGAAGCCTTAGCTAAGAAGATGCCTGACCTTAGCGATCACAAGACTATGCTCTGCCTGGAAAGCGCCAATGCCTTAAAAAACGAGGTTTTAATCCAGCCTAATGAGAGTCATACCTTAACGAGCATTATTTCCCAAACTTAGTGCGTTTCTGCTTTGATGTCTTCAAGAAACTCTTTTTGATAGCTTTTGATAATAAACAGAAGTACAAAGGCATATACAAAGATACTCAAGATAATCACACCCATCACAATCTGAGTGAACATCTCTTTATACACGAAGGTATCGGGTAAAGCATGCACCATGATCATGGAAAGACCGCCTTTTATACCTGCAAAGGTTAAGATAGACCACCATCTGTAATTAACGTTTTGTATTTTTTTACTCTTTTTGGAGATAAAACTAAAATTCAACATCATCGCAGCACGAATAAGCGTTGTTACGACAAAAAGTATCATGATCTCCTTTGAATAGTGCAGTAACTTTTCAAACTCGATGATCTCGGCAAGCGTAAAGAAAAGCACGGCATTGGCAAAAAGAGCAAAGAAGGAGATGATCTGAAGGTTTTCATCCAATCTTGCCTGTGTTGTGATGATCTTGTCTGATTTAGACTGAGGTAATTTTACCGCCTCATCATTGACTATGCTCTCGTGCACAGACGAAGAGGTAAACTGCTTATTGATGTAATAACGCAGCGTCATCACAGCAACGATCAAGGCCAAGATACCTGAAACATGAACCGCATGCATCTCGGCGATACCAAAAGAGACATACGCCGTCAATAAGACGATAATGAACTCATCCGTCACCGTATGCAGCCACTTTAAAACTGTTTTAGCAAGATACCCAACGGCAAAACCAATCACAGTGGAAAGAATAACAACCTTCATCAGCACTAACGAGATATCTACCGGAGTAATCTCAATTCCATTAATCAGAGGAAGCCCGATAAAAAAGAAGGCTATCACTGCTGTTGCATCATTAAAAAGGCTTTCCCCCTCCGTCAAGACCTTTAAGGAGTGAGGAAGTTTGAACTGAGAAAAAATAGAACTGACACTCACCGCATCGGTTGCCAAGACCATCGCAAAAAGACACACTAGCATGCCTACTGTAAACGAATACTCGGCAAAAACTGCGAAATTTAGTGCGACACCGATGACAATAGACAAGACCACAGCAACAAAACTCAGATAAAAAATAGCAATTCCATGACGCTTAAGATCATAAAGCTTGAAATTTATCGCGTCAGGCAATAGAATAAGCGGCAGTAAAAGATAAACGATCCCGTCAAAATTCTCCTGTGCTGAGATATTTATATGATCAGGGATAATAGCGTAGGCCAGCAACGTCAAACCCATAATCCCTATAGGCAAGGGAATAGAAGCTTTATTTTGTAAAATACGCGCAAGCAGTAAGATAGAAATGATCGTGATTAAAATCGTACTCATAGATTTCCTTAAATTTAATGCAATGATTATACCCTTATTTCTGATCTAAAACCCAGCATTAACCTGCTAAAATTCCACTATAACTAATTACGGAGTTCACCCTATGGCAAATAGCTTTTCAACCCTCTGTTTAAACGACAAGATGCTTTCAAACCTTGATCAGCTCGGCTACACAGAAATGACCCCTGTTCAAGAAGCGTCATTACCGCATATCCTTGAACGTATGGACATTACTGCTCAAGCGAAGACAGGTTCGGGAAAGACGGCAGCTTTTGGGATAGGCCTGCTGCATCATCTGGATGTATCTGATGTAAAAGTACAAGCTGCTGTACTCTGCCCTACAAGAGAGTTGTCTGAACAAGTGGCTAATGAACTTCGCCGTCTCGCCCGTTTTACCGACAATATCAAGATACTTACCCTCGTTGGAGGAGAAGCCGTTTATCCTCAAAAAGTAGCTCTTGAAAAGGGGGTTCACATCATCGTTGGAACACCCGGACGTATTATGGACACGATTACAAAAGGTCATCTTGACCTTGCAGATGTCAAGACCTTAGTGCTGGATGAGGCTGACCGAATGCTGGACATGGGTTTTCATGATGATATTGCCGCCATTATAAAGTTTACACCTAAACACCGTCAAACCCTTCTTTTCTCAGCGACTTACGAAGCAGAAACAAAAAGACTCTCTAAGAAGTTTCAAACACAGCCTGAATTTGTTCATATCACTTCAGAAGCGGAAGAAGCCACCATCAAACAGAAGTTTTATACTGTGCAAGAAGATGACAAGGTTGAGCTGATCGATG
>Ga0316206_1001316_pt1 | contig 23030 bp, 17 predicted proteins | sample 6monthpyrite_MG_FD_204942 | JGI IMG/M metagenome (GOLD analysis project Ga0316206, IMG submission 204942) | Microbial mat bacterial communities from mineral coupon in-situ incubated in ocean water Damariscotta River, Maine, United States -... | ecosystem: Environmental > Aquatic > Marine >... | reverse complement strand
GCAAAATCACAGGGATGTGATTTTGAGTCACGATAAGCCTGGACGGCTTACCGGGACGACCCGGTAACTGAGTAATAAACTAACAAAGCCATAAACTACTGGAAGTCTTATGAACAATTTTTGGGAATTCTCATTCGCTTTTTAATGAGAACAAGCGACTAAAGGACGGCATTTCTTTGGTTACTTTCTTTTTGCTGTAGAAAAGAAAGTAACTCGCCAGCGCGGCGACACCACAGAATTCACATTCCCATGAAAAAAGGAGCTTGCAAAATATCTAACAGCTGAAAAAGCACTACCCCGAAAATTCATCCCCAAAACTAATAACCTCATTAATATGCTCAGCCCCCATTATCACCATCATAAGCCGATCAATACCAATCGCCACCCCGGAACACTCAGGTAAACCCGATTTCAAAGCATCTAGCAAACACTCATCAACCGGCATTAATTTTTGCTCTCTTTGTTGACGAATAATATTATCATTTTCAAAACGTTTCGCCTGCTCATCAGCATTAGTTAATTCATAAAAACCATTCGCCAATTCAAGTTCACCATAAAACAACTCAAATCGATTTGCCTTACGTGAATCGTTTTTGTCTAAACGTGCTAATGAAGCCTGCGTAGCAGGATAGTCATATAAAAAAGTGAAACTGTCTTTAGGAAAATCAGGTGCTATTTTTTCCACCATTAACCAGTCGAGCCACATATCACTGTCGTCATGCATGCCTAGCGGTGTTTCAATATTGAATTTTTCTGCGACTTGTTTTAACTGGAAAACATCAGCATCAAACGGATCAATTTCAAATTGATTAATAAATACCTGCTGATAACTCAAGCGCTGACATTCAACTTTTTCTTTAATCATCAATCGACTTAATAACAACTCCATTTCATCCATTAACTGGTGATGATTAAAACCCAGACGATACCATTCCAGCATGGTAAATTCTGGATTATGGTTTCTTCCATTTTCATCATCCCTGAACACCTTTGAAATCTGATATATATCGCCACTTCCTGCAGCCAATAACCGTTTCATATAAAATTCAGGAGACGTATGTAGATAAAATTCTTTTTGATGAAACAGTGTTGAAAAACTTTCTATTTGCGGGTCAGTAATAGCCGCATTTGAAATAACAGGCGTCTCAACTTCCAGCACATTGCGTTGCAAAAAAAAAGCCCGAACACTTTCCAGTATTCGGGCCCTTTCTTTAAGTGTTTTAAGTGTTGCTGTAGGTTGCCAGTGTTGAGGCATTATGACTTTACGCGTGACACATATTCTCCACTACGCGTATCAACCTTTAATAACTCACCTTCTTCAATAAACAAAGGAACCTTAACTACCGCACCTGACTCAAGGGTAGCTGGTTTAGTACCGCCCTGTGCTGTGTCACCTTTAAGACCTGGATCAGTTTCAGTGACTGCCAACTCAACAAAGTTTGGAGCGGAAACAACTAATGGCGCACCATCCCATAATGTCACTGTACATAACTCCTGAGCTTTGATCCATTTACCAGAATCAACCATTGCGGAATCAGGCGCTCCCACTTGCTCAAATGTATTCGGATCCATAAAATACCAGAACTCACCATCGTTATATGAAAACTCCATATCAACGTCAATTACGTCTGCAGCTTCTACCGACTCGCCTGATTTAAATGTCTTCTCAAGCACTCGGCCAGTTTTTAAATTACGCAATTTAACACGATTAAAAGCCTGTCCTTTACCAGGTTTAACTAACTCGTTCTCAATAATTGAACACGGATCATTATCCAAAATTAGTTTAAGACCGCCACGAAATTCATTAGTACTGTATGATGCCATGTAAAAATAACCTTTATTATGAACATTGAGCCCGATTAGATTATCCAGCCGATCAAAAAGCGGATATATCTGGGCTAAAAGCAGCGCATATGATACTCGTAACTAGCCTTAATGCCAAAATATTAACCGCCAAATGAGCTAAATTGATCTCAAACAAGCTAATTATCCAGGTTTTTTATGGTTTTTAAGAAAAATCCCCTTATTAACGAATTCTGTAAGTTAGATTGTGTGTTTGTAATATAAACTCAAAATATAATGTAAATATGCACCCCGTAGAGCTCATAAAAGAAATACCTGGCCACCAATTATCAAAGTTAAGCTGGCAGCAGCAGCTATCACACGCCATCACTGAACCTGCCGAGCTGCTTAAAAGGCTTAATTTAACGGCTGAAGACTTCGATAACTACAACTCTGCTGCGCAACAGTTTAGCCTTAAAGTCCCCCATGCATACGCCAGTAAAATACAAGCTGGCAACCCTCACGACCCTTTGTTATTACAGGTTATGTCTCAGTCAGAAGAAATGCTAACCATAGATGGTTATAACAAGGACCCCGTTGGGGATTTAAGCGCAAATAAAAGCCCGGGATTACTGCATAAGTATAACGGTCGTGTCTTACTGATCACTACTGGCGCATGTGCCATACACTGTCGTTATTGCTTCAGACGTCATTTCCCCTACCAACAACAACATGCGGGGAGAGAACAGTGGGCCGAGGCATTAAGCTATATTCAGAATGACAGCAGTATCAAAGAGGTCATATTAAGTGGTGGCGACCCCCTTGTCTTATCTGACAAAAAACTAGAGCACTTAATTACATTACTAGAGACCGTTCCACACCTGACGCGATTACGCATTCATAGCCGTTTACCCGTTGTTTTACCTGATCGAATAACAAGCGCTCTGGTAAACCGGCTGGCAAATAGTCGGTTTAATGTCTGTATGGTTATCCATGCAAACCATGCAAACGAAATTACTTCTGCAGAAAAAACCGCCCTTGAAAAATTAAAACAAGGAGGAATACAGCTCCTCAATCAAGCGGTTTTACTTAAAGGTATAAACGACTCCATTAACGATCAGATCAACTTATCTGAGGCTCTTTTTGATGCCGGAGTGCTTCCATATTACTTACATCTGCTTGATCCGGTTCAGGGAGCAGCTCATTTTGACGTAAAACAAGCATATGCATTAGACTTGATTACACAACTTCAAAACGAGTTACCTGGCTTTTTAGTGCCTAAATTGGTACGTGAAATAGCCGGAGAAACAAGCAAAACACCTGCTAATGAGCTATAAATCGTATAATATTGCATGTTGTGGCTTAAAAAGCCCCACTATCTAACTGTTTTTATTAAATAATATATATAAATAGGTTAGACTTAAGGCCAGCATAGGGCGTCAGGCAAAAAGATGGATATAATATAAGCCGATTAACAATATGAAATTAAACGTACCAGAACAAACAACCCCAGATAAAGATGATTTTCCGAATCATCCACGAAAAGTAAAAAAATGGCTAGCCGGCTTAAAGCGAGCCAATATGGGGGACTTTACACGCCAGATTTATAATGGATTACTCAAGCTGAACCGTCAGGCAATGGCTCCTAAACATCGCCTGGAAAATATGGAAACATTACGTGAACCTACACGCCATATTTTCAATCAATTACACAAGCATTTTATTAACCGCACACTTCCATTGCCTGAAAAAAGTTACAAAATTACGCATTTAAATCAGGCTCTTCTAAATGAAATGGCTGTTGGTTATAAAATACTTATATTTGAGGCATCTAATAATCTCGCTAAAATTGATGCAAAAACCACTTTAATTGCCTGTGAGCGCTCACTACACTACTATTCTGAGTTACTACTACGCTCAAGCCAGATATATTCTGAATTACCAAAAGGCGTATGGTGGGATATTCATCGTATTTATGGCTATTCAGAACTTAAGAACCTGCATAAAAAAAGTATAAAAGATCCTGAGTTATCCGTTAAAGACATAACTCCAGAAGATTACTATAAACAAATCTTACTATTTTCATTAGCCCGGCCAAACGCCTTACGCCAGAGTGATACAGAACGTTTGTTTAAGTCTATCAATGAATGGGCCAAATTAACCTCAATTAGTAATAAACCATCTAAGAACCAGTTAAATCGATATTTTGTTACAAAGCTTGATGGCGACTTACCACCAAACTGCGTTTCTGAAAACGACCTGAAAAATCTTGAACATGTTCGTGCAATAGAAACCGCCAAACTGGTTGAACACCTTCAAAAGCTTGATAATGATTCAGATGATTTACTGACAGCTGTAGCAATTGATGACAAAGTATCTCAGGAAACCATTCGCACATTAGTCTCTTCATGGAGCCTTTGTGCCAAACGACGTTTTTCACGTGCTGTACGTAAAGATGATATTCGTGTTTCTATTGGCCTAAATCCGATATATAAAGCTCTTAGCACAGAAGAAGTGACACCTGAATCTAAACTCAAATCCAGAAAACCAAATAAAATGATTTCTCTGGAGTCAATTCCTGAAAACGAAAAAGCAAATAAAGATCTGTTTGCTCAAAAGGACCCTACCTATTTCATTACTCATCCTGAGATGAAAAGTGAAAAAGACCGTTCTGCAGGTGCGTGGGATATGGTTGCCAAGGGCCGCTCATTAACTGAAAGTTATGCTCAGGAACTTCAGGATCAAGACCGGAATCTTGGCGAACTTTACAAAGAAGAGCCTGATATTCACTGGAAAATAACCAATGTAAGCGCCGGAGGATATTGTCTTTTCTGGGACTCTGACCTACCGTCTCGCGCGCTTGTTGGAGAATTAATTAGTATTCGCGAGAAAGAACCTGACCATACCTATCAGTGGAGAGTCGGTGTGATTCGCTGGATGCAATACAGCCTGGAACACGGTCTGGAAATTGGTGTACAGGTTTTATCACCTAAAGTCATTCCCTGTCAGGTGCGAAGATTAGAGCGTAAAAATGAAGAACCGTTTAACTGCCTTATGTTACCGGGAATAAAACCCATTCAGCAGCCTTCAACTTTACTTTTACCTGCACATGCATTTCGACGCAACAACACTTTGAACATGCATGTATATGAACGTGACATGGAAATTAAACTAGGCACTGTACGCGAACACACGGGTTCCTTTACACAATTTCAATTTTCACAAATTAACAATGAAGAAACACCTGAAGATGATAGTGGTAACGAATCAACTTCTAGTAAGAGACAACCTGATAACTTTGACTCAATCTGGTCTTCATTATAATAAAAACAACCGGATCACATTGGAATACTAAGCTGTGGATAAAAAGAAAAAAATAAATATTTTCATTATTGACGACTCATTTAACAATGAAGAAAACATCGTTAAATTGATGCGCAGCTCTGGTTATGCAGCACACACCACTCGCGTTGAAGACGATGAAGACCTTATAGAGGCCTTAAAGAAAACAACACCCGATATTCTTCTTTATTCAAACGGCATGGAATTAATTTCACTGCAAGACACTATAAAATGCATTGAAGAAAACGCAGGTGAACCTATACCCGTCATTGCCGTAAACCGTCCCGGACATGAACTAGACGTTATTGAGGCTATGCGCACAGGCGCTAAAGACTTAACCTCTTATGACAACCCATCTCACCTTGAAATGGTTATCCATAGGGAAGTACAGTCACATTCAAGTATTGCAAAACTTTTTAAACTTGAAAAAGCAATTAAAGAAACAGAAAAACGTTGTGAAGCTTTACTGGATTCATCACGTGATGCCATAGCTTATATACATGAAGGTATGCACGTATACTCCAACCAGTCTTATCTGAAGTTATTTGGCTTTGATGAATCTGAAGATCTGGAAGGTATGCCTATACTTGATATGGTAGGTATAGATGGGCGAGATAATTTCAAAGCTTTTTTACGAGACAACGGTAAACCCGATAGCTGCGTCACAGAAAAACTAGAACTTAGCCTGAGAAATTCTGATGACACAGAATTCAAAGGTGAGATGGAATTTTCACCTGCCAGTATTGAAGGCGAACCCTGCATTCAGGTTATTATTAGAACGCAGACTAATAATAAAGAACTAGAAAAACAGCTGGCCTTAATGAGCCAAACCGATTCGGTTACCGGGCTTTATAATCGTCAATATTTCTTAGACACTATTGAAGAGTCAGCCTCAAAAGCAAAAGAAGGCAAAATAACTGCGGCAGCACTTCTCATACACCTTGATAACTTTAATGACATAAAACAGAGTGTTGGTGTAGTCGGTGCTGATCAATTTTTAAATGAGATTTCAAGAAAGTTTGAAGATTCAATTTCAAAAGATGATATCTTAGCTCACTTTGAAGGCAACACTTTTTCCATTATTGCTTACAATCAAAGTATGGAAACCATTGACTCGTATGCCAAGAAAATAAGTGCCGTATCCCATGATTTTATTGCCAACATAAAAGATCAATCAATAAATACCACCTGCACCATTGGTGTAAGTCTGTTAGATACTAATACACCGGATACTGGAGAAATTTTATTACGTGCTGAGCGCGCAGTAAATGAAGCTTCAGAGAAGGGACCAAACTCTGTCGTCATATACAAACCAAAAGAAGGCGAGTTAACACAAAAAGAAATTGATGCTCAGGTGGTTGCCGACCTTAAAGAAGCCCTTAAGAGCAACCGATTTATACTGAACTTTCAGCCAGTTATCAGCTTGCATGGTGATACAGATGAGCGTTATGAAGTTTTTGTTCGAATGCTGGACAAAGAAGGTAATATTGTTATGCCCAATGACTTTTTACCTGCAGCTGACCGCACTGGCATGTCGATTGCTATTGATCGATGGGTATTACTCACCACTATTACAACCCTCACTAAGTGCTGGAAAGAAGGCAAACGCTCACTGTTCTTCGTTAAACTGGCGGCTAACTCGTTAAAAGATACTAGCCTGATGTCCTGGCTAAAAGAGCAGTTGAAAAAATATAATGTACCTAAAAACAGTCTGATTTTTGAAGTAAAAGAAAGTGTTGCTGTTACCAGCCTAAAATATACAGCTGAACTGGCAAAATCATTACAGGCACTCAATTGCGGTTTTGCACTTGATGATTTCGGAACAGGTAGTAATCCATTTGAGCTCTTAAAACATATACCCGCAGATTACCTGAAACTGGAACGTTCATTTATGGATGACCTATCCACCAGTACAGAAAATCAGGAAGCGGTTAAAGCTATTACTGAAAAAGCCATGGAGATGAATAAACTAACCATTGCACAATGTGTACAGGATGCAACCAGTCTGTCGGTATTATGGGGCATGGGGATTAACTTTATACAGGGAAACTTCTTACAGGAGCCATCAGCTGAACTGGATTATGACTTTACCTCCATGGCGGGTTAACTCTAACCAACTAAGAAACAGCTGACTGTGCCCATCGTGGCATGGTTCAGTTATCAATAAAAAGATAAAAATTAGCTCGCTTTTACTCCACAAGCACGATAACGACTAAACAAACAACTGAATCAAGTAGTATATTACTGCAGTAACCACTGTAATCCCAATAACAGGTAAAACTGTGCATGAAATACAGATATCACCAATTTCTTTAGTTAAAGCGCTCATAAACCCACCTAAATTTATATTTATTCATTGATATAGATTAAGAATAGATGAATTTAATATAAAAATATAGATATATTTATGATTTATGCCGAAACAGGACGTTAAAAAGACATTTTAGTTATAACTACTAATTAATTTATACTATTTTTCATTATTAAAGCACTCCACTATCTAAAACAGCCAACCGTTTTTTAGCCGCATAAAAATACTGCTGCAGATCTGAAGCACTGCATTATTAACATGTCAGCCTTTAAAAGCGTCCTTTGAGTTTAGGTAATCAACCTCAGCCTGCGTAGATTCACGCTGCAAAATTGTATTTCTATGGGGAAACCGACCAAATTTCTCAACTATATTTCGATGATGCCTGGCAAATCGGGCGTTATTCTTTAGACCTGCTTCTTCAAACTTCTCAACAGACAAGTTTTGATGTGACATACGCTCACTATGCATTAATGGCATATAAAAAAAGCTAAGCTGTGATTGAGGCAACTGTTTATCAAAAGCATGCTCAATACCATATAAAGCAATTTCTATAGATCGCAACTCCGTTGAAAAACTAGCCGGCTTTCCTCGAAACATATTTAATGGGAACTGGTCGAACAATAAAATTAAAGCAAGACAACCTTGTGGCGTTTGCTTCCAGTTATTTAATTTATCTTCTTGCCCTAAAAACCAGAGCGCCTCGTATTTTTCACTAATCAATGTATCAACCTCAGGCGTTGAGTTAAACCAGTGTTTACTCATTGGCTCCGAGTACCAGAACCGGATAACATCTTCAGGTTGAATCAATACATTAACTCCAGATAAAATTATTTAACTGTTGGTATCTTACGAGTAAATACCCAGTTATTTCCTTTCGATACCTTTTTATTAAATTTATAACCTTGCAGATCAAATGACTTTATATCTTCAATATCCGACAACTGATTTTGAATAATGTAACGACTTAATAAACCACGTGCTTTTTTAGCATAAACACCAATCATCTTATACTCGCCATTTTTCAATTCTTTAAATGCAGGTGTGATAATTTCACCTTTTAATACTTTTGGTTTTACAACTTTAAAGTATTCATTAGATGCAAGGTTAATCAGGTATTTTGACTTAACCTCTTTAAGCTGAGCATTCAAACCTTCTGTAACTGTATCACCCCAAAACTCATACAGGTTTTTTCCTCGCTCATTACTTAACCGGGTTCCCATTTCAAGCCGATAAGCCTGCATTAAATCCAGAGGCCGTAATAAGCCGTACAAACCAGACAACATACGAAAATGCTTTTGTGCAAAATTAAAATCTTTTGCAGTAAAACTTTCTGCGTCTAGGCCGGTATAAACATCTCCCTTAAATGCGAGCACAGCCTGTTTTGCATTTTTTTCTGTAAATTTTTTATTCCATGTTTCAAATCGATCAAAATTTAAATCCGCAATTTTTGTACTGACTTTCATTAACTCAGAAATATCCAACGACGAAAGCTCACGCATACGATGTATTAATTCTGCAGAATCATCCAGATAATCAGGTATCGTAAACTTTTTAATTTTAGGCGGTGTTGTGTAATCAAGGGTTTTAGCAGGAGAAACGACTATAAGCATATCTATTCACAAGTAATTCAAGAATAACGCATTATACCCATTAAGAATGAACTAACTCCACTCCTGATATACTAATAACTATACTCACATAAGGTTATTAGCATGTCAGACCGCGTTTACCCTCTATTATCCATTTCCTTTATAGTTTTAGCTTTAATATTAACCCCCGCACAAGCTGAAGAAAATACGCGCAGTAGTGCTGCCAAAAACACTGAAAGCATTGTATTAGCCGGTGGCTGCTTCTGGTGCATTGAATCGGATTATGAAAAGCTTAACGGGGTTATCAATGTTGTCTCAGGGTATTCTGGTGGAGATTCGCATAACGCAAATTATAAACAGGTTTCAGCTGGAAACAGTGGACATATAGAAGTTGTAGAGGTGACATATAACCCACATATTATAACTCACGCACAAATTCTTGAATATTTCTGGCGACATATAGACCCAACGCGTGATGATGGCCAGTTTTGTGATCGAGGGCCTCAGTATCGCCCGGCTATTTTTTATAAGAACGATATAGAAAAGCAGGCCATTTTGAAATCTGCTGCAAATATTGAAAAAATTAAAACTTTTAAAGAACCTCTAAAAGTTGAGTTCATTCAGGCCAGAGCATTTTATCCCGCAGAGGATTATCATCAGGATTACTATAAAAAGAACCCTGTACGTTATAATTATTATCGTTATTCCTGTGGACGGGATGCTCGAGTTGATGAGCTTTGGGGATCATAGATTGCTGCGAAACATCTCCCTCGGGCTCAGACCCAATGCTTTACCGGCTCTGCCCCCTGTCTTGATGCCATCAAGAGTTTTACCGAGCAGGCTATTTACGCTGTCATCTCTTGGTGGCCTCAATCAGGGGGCAGAGCGCCACAAAACGGCGGTCTTTCCCCGAGGGTGATGAGCCTTAACTACATATGCTTACCTGTTAATTAAACTGGATTAACCGGTGCTTACTCTTTAATCTCAACCTCTATCTTATCTACCTTCTGATAACCTCGAGGTAATTTATGGCCACGTTTTCCACGTTCGGCATAATGCCCATCCACTTCAGCACCTTTCATGACTTTATGTTTTTTACCCGCATAGATAGCTAACTTTTCACCATCTTGAATCAGGTCAATTGCACAAATCCATTCTTCATTATCTTTTAACTTAGCTGAAGGAACATTGATAATTTTATTACCCTTACCTTTTGCCATTTGAGGTAATTCCGACACCTCAGTGACCAACATATGCCCTTCAGAACTCACCGCAACAATATAATCATTTTCTAAGCTGCGCACTTTAACTGGAGGTAATACTTTTGCTCCTGGCGGTACTTTTAAGAAGGCTTTGCCCGCTTTATTTCTAGACTGTAATTCACCTAACTCACAAACAAATCCGTAACCGAAACTAGTTGCAAATAAATACAGGTCTTTCGGATCACCCATTAATGCGGAAACAAACACGGCTCCCGGTGGCGGATTAAAACGACCGGTAAGTGGTTCACCCTGACCTCTTGCAGAAGGCAGGGTATGTGAACCCAACGTATAGGCTCTACCCGTGCTATCGAGGAATACGGCGGGCTGATTTGATTTACCCTGTGCGGACGATCGATGATCATCACCGGCTTTATAATTTAATTTATACGGATCGACTTCGTGCCCTTTAGCCGCTCTTACCCAGCCTTTATCAGACAGAACAACGGTAATTGGGTCACTGGTTAATAACGCAGACTCATCCATTGCCTGTGCTGCATCTCTGGCAACAATCGGAGAGCGACGTTTATCGCCGTATGTTTCCGCATCGTCTAAAATTTCTTTTTTGATTAAGGTTTTTAAACGACGCTCTGAACTTAAAAGCTTTTCAAGTTTAGCTTTCTCTTCTGCTAACTCTTCCTGCTCAGCTCGAATTTTAACTTCTTCTAAACGAGCCAACTGACGCAGTTTTGTATCTAATACATAATCAGCCTGCACATCACTCAAACCAAATCGTTTAATTAATGCGGGTTTTGGTTTTTCACTTTCACGAATAATCTGAATAACTTCATCAATATTCAAAAAGGCAATTAATAAACCTTCCAATAAATGTAAACGTTTATTAACTTTATCTAAACGCCATGAAAGGCGATTTCGAACAGTTGTTGTTCGGTAAACAATCCACTCTTTTACGATTGTTCTTAAGTTTTTAACTGCAGGACGACCATCGATACCTATCATATTCATATTTACACGATAGGTGCGCTCTAAATCTGTTGTCGCAAACAAATGTGTCATTAACTGCTCTATATCAACCCGATTAGAGCGCGGCACCAGAACTAAACGAGTTGGATTTTCATGATCAGATTCATCACGAATATCTTCCAGCATGGGTAATTTTTTAGCCGTCATTTGCTGGGCAATTTGCTCGAGTATTTTATTACCTGAAACCTGATGAGGTAAGGCGGTCAGAATAATGTCACCATCTTCTACCTCATAAATTGCCCGGGCACGTATACTGCCTTTACCTTTTTCATACATCTCGAGCAATTCGGCACGAGGTGTAATGATCTCAGCATCAGTAGGGTAATCAGGCCCCTGAATATGCGTGCATAATTGTTCTACAGTGGCTTTTGGCTCGTCTAACATACGAATACAGGCTGTTGCCACTTCACGTAAATTATGCGGCGGCACATCGGTTGCCATACCAACCGCAATACCAGTAGTACCATTTAATAATAAATTCGGTAGTCGAGCAGGTAGTGATTTAGGCTCTTCTAGCGTGCCATCAAAATTAGGCTGCCACTCAACCGTACCCTGCCCTAACTCCTGCAGCAAAACCTCTGCATATTTTGATAACTTGGACTCGGTATAACGCATTGCAGCAAATGACTTGGGATCATCAGGAGATCCCCAGTTACCCTGACCATCAACCAGTGGGTAACGATAAGAAAAGTCCTGTGCCATCAATACCATGGCTTCATAACAGGCACTATCACCATGTGGGTGAAACTTACCCAACACATCACCCACCGTACGCGCAGATTTTTTGTGTTTAGCCGTCGAGACCAGACCCAGCTCTGACATTGCATACACTATACGCCTTTGCACTGGCTTCAAGCCATCACCAATAAATGGTAAAGCCCTATCAAGAATTACGTACATGGAATAGTCCAGATACGCCTTCTCAGTGAAATCAGCCAGGGCCTGCTTTTCTACGCCTTCGAAATTTAAGTCTTCTTGGTTCGACATACCGGTGAATCATTCTCTATATGTAATTACGTTTGCAAGATTATGCTTAAATACGCGCCTAAACACAATAAACCAGACAATAAGATATGTACTTATTCATACCTCAAGCTCTGGCAGCATCTCATTGAGTATATGTTGTACAGACTTTTCTCGCATATCATGTGTATACAGAACAACTAAAGTCAGGTTTTTACGAACTTTTAATAACTTCCAGTTCATATCATTAAGCTTTCCTGCGCCATTGAACCAGAATAACGGCCGCTCCCCATGATAAAAGAAAACATTCAGCTCGCCCTGATCTTTGCCTGCAATTCTCATATGCATAGTTAGACTCTGGTCTAACGTACAAAACTTGCTCATTTCTACAGGATACTGGGTCGGCACACTGGCGATGTTACTTTCATCTAACCACTGCTGTATTGCTAGGGACATACCTGTATTTAAGCTTTTATCTTTCTGGATATCCGCATAGGCTGATGAAATCAACTGTGGTGTATGTAAATAAGCTGATATCCATACAATAAGAAATGATGCAGCTATTGAACCTAGCCATTTAATAATACTGATTTTCTTATCATTCGTTATATTGTCATCATCTTTAGTAAAATGAGATGGCAACTTTTGCTGCAATGACTGCAATTGTGAGTCAGACAGTGATTTATCTGCATAAAACGTTTTTAATGCCTGTTTAACTGCCTGTTTTTCATTATTCATTGTTTACTACTCATAACATTAACCTCAACATTTACCAGCTGAAGCTGCTCTCGAATACGTTTTTTTAAGCGATGCAATTTTGATAACATCGTTCCTCTTGGTTTTTCATAAATAATCGCTATTTCATCAACCGTATGTTCTTCAACAGCCCACAGGTATAACAATTCATTTTCCTGAGCGTTCAAACGTCCAATTAACAATTGCACTTCCTGCTGGTTAATTAAAATATCTTCCATGGAGCTATCATCTACAGGTTCTAAAAATAACAAATTGTCAGTTTCAATTGAAATCATCGGCAGCACTTTTTTATGTCGTTCTAAATCAAAATAAAGATTTCGTATAATCGTTTTAAGGTAAGCCAAAGGTTTTTCAATTAATGCTACATCAGCTGGAGGTTTGTTTAACAAGCGCTCAATCGCGGACTGCATCAGATCATAAGCCCCATCTTCCTGTTTTGATAATGACAGGGCGTAACGGTACAGCTGGTTTAATTCATCTTTATTGAACATGTATTTTCTTAAAAAGCAGGCCTGATTGATTGAGCATGGTTGTTTGACGAATTAACGGGTCATTTGATTGCATTCATTTGCAATCAAATGACCCGTTCACCCGTTATAAGAATGAACAAAATGAAGTCTCGATGATTTTTCACAGATTATAAAGGTAAATATTAATGAATTTCAAAATAGCTGCAATAGCAGTCTCACTTACGTTATGTCTCTTTAACCAGTCGCTATTCGCATCTGAATCAATTAAACAGGCTCCAAATGGCATTACTATTCCTGAAGCCTATAAAGACTGGAGGGTAATATCCATATCACATAGAACTGATAACAGTTCCCTTCGCGCTATCCTGGGTAATGATATCGCTATTAAAGCGGCTCGTGCAGGTAACACAAACCCCTGGCCAAAAGGATCAATATTGGCAAAACTAGTTTGGAAACAAAAACCAGAAGACCATTGGCCCTCTGCAATCGCTCCAGATAAATTTGTGCACGCCGAATTCATGTTTAAAGATAGTATTAAATACAAATCAACAGGTGGCTGGGGATACGCTCGCTGGTTAGGTGAGGATCAAAAACCTTATGGTGTTGATGAAAATTTTGCACTTGAGTGCATGGGCTGCCATACCCCCGTTAAAGATAACGACTGGGTGTTTACAACACCGGCAGTTATACCATAGCAAAAACATATACACTGTTAATCGAACACAGTTATTAAACAGAAACATACACTACAGAGTCACTTAAAAATACTCTGTAGTTTTTTAGTACTATATACACCCAGTATCGAACATCCTCCGTACATTTAAATATTTCGCACACAAACAATTCACCAGTATCGATTTTTATACAGGCACGCATAATAAATTATAATATTTCCGTCACCCAGCCAGCATATTTTTAAATGCACCGTCTCTTTGATATTCTTGTTTTTATATTTTTTTACTTTATTTTTATACTACACATACGCATTAGATATTAATAATATAATTAAATAATTTGGGACTATTAGTAAATTGTTAGTAAAAGCGCTTAATAATATGCACTGACAAGAAAATTAAACAATTAAATTAGCGGTTCGTCACATTAAAATAAACTCATACATATATTATAATTAGCGTATCGCATTCAATTTGACTGGGCTTACGTGCGCAGATCACTATCAATTGCTGTATCACAATCAATAACTACACCAACCCTAGGCCCTGTTCAGAAAAAACAGGTTTTAGCACTATTACTAAATTATCAAAAAAATAAAACAACAATTTAGGAGCAACAGATGAGTAGTATTTATATTTGGCCAGAGATGCCATTTCTCTCTATCGCAGTACTGGTTGCCGCGAGTATGATATTTCTCTATTTAGCACGTACACCACTACATTTAGCCTTAGATAGCCTAAACGATGGCATTGCAGGTGGACTCGAGAAAATAGCAGACTGGATTAAATCTGTTGTTCTGAAAATGCAGGAAAAAAATAGAAAAGTTCTGCTTGAATCAAATATTGCTGAAAGTGAACAAAAGATTGCTCAGGAGTTTAAACGAGTAGAAGCCAGTTACACAAAACATCTTGCAGATTATCCGGCGCTGCACCTTAAACTGGATGAAAATATTACCAGTATTGACTCCGACTTTAAGGAATGCGGTCAGGTTGTACCTGAGGCCCCAGGCTGGAATGATGCAGTTGAATCAATTGCCAGCATTAAAGGCACTGCATCCGGCGATCGGGTGATAGAAAATATGCTTAAAGAATTACATAAGTCTGCTATTGACGGTGAAAAACAAGCCATATCAGAAATGCAGAAAATTTCTTCCAAGCGTCATAAAATTCTCTCGTCCATGGCACCCGTCTGGAAAAAAATTCTCAAAGCAATGAATGAGGTTGACACCAAAGTTTCACTGGTTCTGGAAACTTCAGGAAAAATTGAAAAATATATGCAGGAGTATGAAAAAGTACGCAAGGGGGGTGATGACACCATCGATATGCTTTCATCTAAAGCAACAAAACTTTTCATATTTTCAATTATTGTAATTACCGTAGCCGGTTTTGGCGCCTTTGTTAACTTTCAGTTAATCGCATTGCCTATGTCTGAATTAGTACCCGCAGGTACACGCGTACTTGGTATGCATGTTTCAGATATATCTGCTCTGGTTATCGTAACGCTCGAAGTTGTTCTGGGTATTTTCCTGATGGAAGCTCTGGGTGTTACTAATATTTTTCCACAGATTGCGGGTTTAACTCTTGGTAAACGACGCATGCTTTTGTATGCAGCATTACTGGGTATCTTTTTTCTTGCATCTGTTGAGGCTGCACTCGCTATCCTACGTGAGCACATTACAGCCACAAATGCCGCAACAACTCAGGCATTAGCAGGCAGTGTTTCAACAACAGCTGGAATAGAAGGATCTAAAATCACCGTTATTGGTCAGGCCACTTTAGGTTTTACACTCCCATGGATTCTTGCAATGGTTGCTGTACCTCTCGAAATGCTAATAGAAAGCAGCCAGCACGTTCTAAGCAAACTAATTATATTGGTAATTAAACTTGCCGGTTACCTGGTTGGGATTATCGGTCATTTACTTAACACCTTGATGAAAACGATTATTCATATTTATGATGCCTATATAATTATTCCGACACAGGTAGGCAACCTGTTTAAAAGCAAAGCGTAACCTGCTAACAATGGATCATGACATGATAAAAAGAAAAATAATTTACAGCTTTTTCCTTATCACAGGGGGTTTATTAACTTCAGCCTGCTCAGATAACAAGGAATATGAAACTGCAATATGCGCACTCGCTGATATCTCTGGCACCTATGCTAAAGAGAAGAAAGGCATGGTTAAAATAATCAAGGCCGGTATAGTGCCAAAACTGGTGCCAGGTGACAGCCTGATTTTAATGAGCATAGACAGTAACAGTTTTAATGAAGAAAACATAAAAGGAAAATTAAAACTTGATTATCGACCTTCTCAGGCAAATCAGCAAAAACTAAAGTTTGCGCAAACATTAAGTGACTTTGCAGACAACGAAAGTAGCGCCAAATACACGGATATCAGTGGCGCCATGATGCTTTGCAGCAGTCATTTAAAAAGCACGAATGCGGGCACACAAATTATGTTTATCTTCAGTGATATGAAAGAAGAGCTGAAGTCAGGTATAAAACGCAGTTTCAATAATGATGAGTTTGAAAATATAGATATTGTAGCAATGAACGTCATAAAACTAAATGAGGATAGCGCCAACCCTCAGGTATTTCGCTCTCGTATAAAAAAATGGAAAAAACGAGTTTTAAAACATAGTGCGAAGAGCTGGAATTCATCCCTGGATCCGACAGAGATTTCTGATTACATTGATGATAAAAGGTAATATAACTTCATGCAGGGAAGCTGATATGGAAACAAAAACTGATGGTCATCGTTATTAATATATAAATACACGCTACAGAGTCAATTCTAAATACTCTGTAGCTTTTTATCATTACTTACACACCCATTTTCGGGCATCTTCTATACATTGAAATATTTCACACTCAAACAATTACCCAATCATCTGCTGCCGATAGTCCTTCGCAAGCCTTATTAATTCATCCTGATCAACTACCAGTGCAATATTTAACTTTCCTTTTGAATTAGCTATAACTGCATCACTTGATGCATAAGCCTTAGTGTGTGAGTTTTCTATTGAGTAAGCTGTTACATCAATAAAATCATTGATTATATATTTGATGGTTTTGAAGTTAGGATTCGTATGTAATTCGAAATTTGACTCTAAAATTTCATCACCACTTATTCCTCCAAAAAACCTTCTATATAAATCTTCGGCTTGCCATAAATTTGTATATAGCATATCTATCTTCTTAACACATTAGTTAAACTTTTACAGAATAATTTATAATTTTACAATTCGAAATTCCTTTTAATTTTTTAAATTTAATGATGTACAAGCGGCTTATAAATACAACCATTGAATAAGGCTAACAAACAGTCCTTTTCCTGTTTATTCCTGTGAGTCTTCATGTGTCCATTAATCAAATAATCGTCGTAGAATTCTGCTAACTAATTGAAAATTAAAATAAAGCCAAATCCATCACTTCCGGGACGCTCTCATTTTCAGGTAAAAGTGTAATTAACTGCTACAATTCGACAAGTATATATAAAAAAAACATCAAAAATAAATACTGCACTCTCGTGACTCAACCTTTAAACAGCAAATAATATGACATTAAAAACATGGATAAGTACTTCACTTTATTTACTTTTTTTATATTATCCCATAGTGAATGCAAACGAAGATATTGACTCATTTCTCAGCATGTCTCTTCAGGAGCTCATGCAAATTGAGATCACTTCTGCCAGCAAAACTGGGTTAACGGTTAATGAAATTCCTGCTAGTGTCATTATTATCAGTCGTCAGGACATAAAACAATATGGTTATAGCTCCCTTGAAGAAGTCATTAAAAACATTCCCGGAATGTATATGACTGAAGACTGGGCGTGGTTTGGTTCAGTTAACTATGGGGTTCGAGGCTTATATTCTAAAGGTCATTTCGATAACATGGCGATACTTGTCAATGGCGTGAGCCAGATGGAAGATGGAAAGCGTGGTTACCCATTAGAAAAAATAAACGTACCTGTTCAGGCTATAGATCGAGTTGAAGTCATCAGGGGGCCTATGTCTGTCATCTATGGTTCTTCTGCATTTCAGGGTGTTATCAATATCATCACTAATATTGAATCACCTAAAGGCAAAGAAAACACTCTCAGCATATCCAAAGGGAGTCATGGTACTTTTAAAACCTTCGCTCGTTTTTCTGGTATGGAGGGAAATTTTTCTTATGTGTTTAATGCACAAAAACAATCAATAGACGGGCCTGATCATACTTATAGTGAAATGCTCTCGGATACGTCATCCTTACCCACCGACTGGAATCTTTCAGGAGATACTCAAGTAAAACTAGAAAATGAAAGCCAGTATTTTGATTTTTCAGGCAAGTTTAAAGATTTGAATATTTATTTTAGCTACGTAGAGGCTGAAGCCAATGTTATTGATAGCCAGCCTGGAGTCGGTGCAGGATCAAATGGAAGCACAAATGCGACAAACCTCTCGCTAGATTACACTAAAGTATTTAATGACTCATGGCAGTTAAAAGGCAAAGCTTCATTTTTCTATAATAATTATTTTCTCGATGAAGAATATAACTTCACTGGTTTCTTTTCCAATAATCAGAGTGCAACAGATGCACATGAATATGAGCTGAATTTATTATGGACACCTTCAAATTCAGTTGAAGCTTTATTTGGAATAATGCACCGCACAGGAAACTACCGAGCATATGATGATTACCCTACCTTTTCACTATCCAATATAGAAGCACTGGTACCAGAAAGTGAAGGCCTCAATACAAATGCACTGTTTACCCAGATCAATTATAAACCACTTGATGATTTAACCATTGTTGCCGGTCTAAGAGCCGAATGGCAGGAAGATTACACAGTAATTATTTACAATAACAATATTGATATTAATAATCAGAATGTATTAAGCCGCAACTATTCCTACGATGATATTAGTTATACTCCACAACTTTCAGGAATCTACGATATTAGAAATAATCAGCACATTAAACTTATGTATAGCCAGGGTGAAAAGGCACCCAGCCCAGCAAATAACTTATCTATTCTAGAGTTATCTCAAGCACCTCTAGAACCAGAAAAAACAGAAACAATTGAAATTAGTTATATAATATCTCAGCAAGATTTCTTTTTACAGCTAGGACTATTTCAAAACACTGTAAGTGATTTAATTATCAGCTCGGTAGCTCTCGAAAACGGTTCTTTTGTAAGCTCGTTAAGTAATATAGGAAAAGCGGAAACACTCGGAGTTGAGTTAACCAGCACTGCACAATTAACAGAATCATTTAAGCTTAACTTTGATATTAGCCTGCATGATGTTGAAGATAAAACAACCGGTTATGAAAATATTGAACTTGCCTATTCACCCTCAGTTATTTCTAACATCAGGGCGACCTATAGCTTTACCCGGGACATTCACCTCAGTTTACTCGGCCACTATGTAGACTCTGTTCTGGCTGAATGGGAAATATCTGATACTGGTAATACTATTACTGAGCGTATAAATAACGGCGTACGAAGCGGTGATAAAATTGATGCTTATAGTCACTACGATATGAATCTTGTGGTACAGAATTTATATATTTCAAATATGGATTTCAGTCTAAAAGTAGGTAATTTAACCGACGAAACAATTCGTTATCCAACAATAAACAATAAAGTATTTGATAAGGGCACAATTGGTCTGGGACAAAATGTAGTAGCGACACTGGAGTACTTTTTTTAAATATACCTATAATTATAATCGGCTAACAACGAATTTTTACTTTACACTTGTAAATATCAGCAAATTATAATTTCATGTGCGCTTATTTTTTAGCTATCATTTGTGCAAATCATTATCAAAAATTGTTCAATTTGATCACAAAAATGAAAATCTAAACTTCTGCCAGATCACCTTTATCTTCTAACCAGCTCTTACGATCTGAGGCGCGTTTTTTTGCAAGCAACATATCCATCATTTTATTACTGTCATCACCGGGTTCAACAATTAACTGAACCAGGCGGCGCGTATCAGGTGCTATAGATGTTTCACGCAATTGTAGCGGATTCATTTCACCCAGACCTTTAAATCGAGTCACCTGAACTTTACCTTTTTTCTTTTCCGCTGTAATACGATCCAGTACACCCTGTTTTTCCGCTTCATCTAATGCGTAAAAAACCTCTTTACCTACATCTATTCTAAACAACGGAGGCATAGCAACATACACATGACCCGCTTCTGTTAATGTTCTGAAATGACGTAGAAACAATGCACACAATAAAGTAGCAATATGATAACCATCAGAGTCCGCATCGGCCAGAATACAAATTTTTCCATAACGTAACCCGGATAAATCAGTAGATGCAGGATCAACACCAATGGCGACTGAAATATCATGCACCTCCTGAGATGCCAACACCTGATCCGCATCCACTTCCCAGGTATTCAGGATTTTTCCTCGTAACGGCATAATTGCCTGGTTATTTCTATCTCGAGCCTGTTTTGCCGAGCCGCCAGCAGAATCTCCTTCCACTAAAAACAGTTCAGTTAGATTTACATCTGATGAACTACAATCAGCCAGCTTTCCAGGCAATGCCGGACCTGATGTTACTTTTTTACGGGCTACTTTTTTGCCGGCTTTTAAACGCTTTTGCGCGTTATCAATTGCCAGCATAGCAATTAGCTCACCCTGATCGGTATTCTGGTTTAACCACAGACTAAATGAATCTTTTACTACACCTGAAACAAATGCCGCACACTCTCTTGACGATAAACGTTCTTTTGTTTGCCCTGAAAACTGTGGATCTAATAATTTAACTGACAGGATATAACTTACTTTTTCCCAGACGTCTTCCGGGCTAAGTTTTACACCTCGGGGTAATAAGTTTCTAAATTCACAAAACTCTCGTATCGCTTCTGTTAAACCTGTACGCAGGCCATTAACATGTGTGCCACCCTGAGCAGTAGGAATTAAATTCACATATGACTCACCTACAGACTCACCACCTTCAGGTAACCATAAAAGAGCCCAGTCAACTGCTTCATGAGCAGATGCCATTGAACCTATAAAGGGTTGAGCGGGTAACAGCTCATAACCCTTCTGGCTTTCCATCAAATAGTCTTCCAGACCATCCTCGTAATACCATTCTTCACTTTCAGCTGTTTTTTCTTCTAGAAAAGTAACGTGTAACCCGGGGCACAGCACCGCCTTTGCACGTAATACATGTTTTAGCTGTAACACAGAGAACTTTACGGAATCAAAATACCTGGCTTCAGGCCAAAAACGAATTTGCGTGCCGGTATTTTTCTTACCCACCGTTCCCGTTTCTTCAAGCTCACTTACTTTGTCGCCATGAGCAAAAGCAATAGAATATACTTTTCCGTCACGTCTTATCTCAGCCTCAACGCGATCAGATAATGCATTAACCACAGAAACACCCACACCATGCAATCCACCTGAAAACTGATAATTATCATTAGTGAACTTACCGCCGGCATGTAATTTGGTCATAATCACTTCAATACCCGGCACACCTTCTTCAGGGTGAATATCCACCGGCATACCTCGACCATCGTCGGTTACACCTAAAGAGCCATCCTGATACAGGATCACCTGTATTCGGCTAGCATGACCGGCAACCGCTTCATCAACACTATTATCAATAACTTCCTGTGCAAGGTGATTAGGCCGCGTGGTGTCGGTATACATACCTGGACGTTTCTGTACAGGTTCAAGGCCGGTTAAAACCTCTATGGCTGAGGCATCATATGAACTCATTCAATATTCTCTTAATCAATCTGTATTTTGGGCAACTATAAAAGACTTATGGCTAAGACGCAATTTGTCAATTTGAGTTTCACTCTTCAATGTTTTGTAACGTGCTGTAATAACTAGAATACTTACTGAAAAAGAGTAGTTAATATTTTAAAAAACAAAGCTTTTTTCCTTAATGTACAGAGAATATTCTTTATCTCTATTGGAATCTCACATTATGTTTAAAATTTGCCGTAAAATGCTGCCATGAGTCTACAAGCTGCTAACCCTTTTATTAATGCCACTGTTACCGCCTCTGCCGGAAGTGGTAAAACCTACATGCTGGTCACCCGCATAGTACGCTTATTGCTGGAAGATGCAGATCCCGGCAGTATTCTAGCCCTGACATTTACTCGAAAAGCCGCTGCTGAAATGCAACAGCGGTTATCTGAAAGGCTCTATCAACTAGCCACCGTGGATGATGAAAAACTCTTTGCATTACTGGAAGAGCTGGAATTGAGTAAAGACTATCAGCAAAAAGCACGTGCCTTATATGAAACCCATCAATATTGTGATTACCCTGTACGTACACTAACATTTCACTCTTTCTGTCAGGACCTGCTAAGCCGGTTTCCAATAGAAGCCAATGTCCCTCCAAACTTTGATTTACTGGAAAGTGCCGACTTATTAATTCAACAGGCTAGAGACGCTTTGTTTAACGAAGCTACATTAGATATGCAAGGCGAGTTATCTAGCCATTTACAACATCTAATGAAGCATTGTGGCGGCCTGTTTAATCTGGATAAAGTATTAAACAGTTTTTTACAACACAGAAGTGACTGGTGGGCATACACCGATAATGAAACCGGTAATAAAGCTGCTTTTGCTAGTCAGAAACTCGCCTCTTCACTAAAATATGATTCCACAAAAGAGCCGCTCACAGAGTTTTTTAATGACCTGCTTATTCAACGAGTTTTAGAATTTTCAAAATTGCTTGGTATGGCAGCGGGCAAAAAGAATCTGGAATTCGCCGCACGTCTGGCTGACTGGCTGGTAGAAACGCCAAAAGATAAAAATGCCTTTAAACTTGTTCGCGGGTGTTTTCTTACACAAAAAGATACGCCTCTGGCTCGAAAAGATAGCGCTGCACTGCGTAAAAAATTAGGCGATGATGACGCTGATCGTTTCC
>Ga0316206_1001315_pt1 | contig 23057 bp, 23 predicted proteins | sample 6monthpyrite_MG_FD_204942 | JGI IMG/M metagenome (GOLD analysis project Ga0316206, IMG submission 204942) | Microbial mat bacterial communities from mineral coupon in-situ incubated in ocean water Damariscotta River, Maine, United States -... | ecosystem: Environmental > Aquatic > Marine >... | reverse complement strand
TTTCGTGAGCATGAGCCTGAATATTATGCTGGTGATGTTTACCATTATGATCATGCTGCTCAGCCAGATGAATATGCACTGCTGCCCACTGCACAGTAAGAAGAGCTGTAATCAGAAATAAGAGCAAGGATTTATTGTGGCGTATTTTCAGCATATAAATTCAGGTGATAGTTTAGCCTTGAAGTATAACCAACTACCATGTTACTTATCAAAGTATATTATTTCTAAATTCGTTCCACTGAATTTCGTTGCATAATCTCATTGCAGAGCATAATACCCTCAAATAATTAGAAACTATTATGCTCTAGCACCGATTTATATACTTATTTTTACTCATAGCGACTGCCCCACCCCGGCACTCCGTAAAACATTTTCATCCACACCTCGGCTAGCACAACAGTCCGCAAGTTGTCCGTTTATAACAACAGCCGGCACTGATCCGACACCCAGTTGTTTGGCACGCTTTGCCACTTCCAGTTTATTCATATCGAAAACACTGATCTCACAGGAAGCACAGGCTATGCGATTGACAAGACTGATGGTTTCATTACAAAGCGGACAACCCGCGCTGAAAATCTCTATCTGACGTTTTTCACTCATGCTAATCACCTTTTTATTGTGATAATTTGTTTATAACTGATTTCATTTATAACGGCTTTAATTTACTAAAGGTATTATGCTTCACATGCTGAACAGGATTCGCTGCTTGCTTGTGATTTCGGCCAGGTGTTCCACAATGAAGCTAGCACCAGTAGCGCAAGACCTGTGTACATAGCGACATCGTTCTCATAAAAAAACTGATTTATTAACACGATTGCCGATGCCAGCAAACCTAACTTCAAGGGCCTGTAGCCATGCCGATACTTTGCGCGATAACTAAGTGCAGCAATCACGATAAGTAGAAAGGTTATAGTGAGGGGCAACAGATAGGGTGTGTAATCAATAAAACCGATACCCAATGAACTTAGTAAACCAGCATAAGCAGGCCAACAGGCTGGGCAGGCTAACTTCGGCAATAACGCCACACCTACAGCAGGAAGCATGGCGCCATTCAATTTCATGGATGAAGAAGACGTCTTTTTTGAAGATGCTTGCTGTGTCGTTTTTAATGCCTTCACTATATCAACCAGCGCAGGCACGCCTTTGTTGGCTCCCTCCTCATGAGAATACACACGACAGCAATAATCATCTCCATCGGCTATATCACCACTAACATCCTTACCATTAACCAGAATAGTAGGTGAGCCGAAACCATGTATGTGTTTGGGAGCATCAGGGCTGCTTACTTCCCACTCCTGCCAATGTGGCGTTATGCCCGATTCTGTAAATGCCTTTAATAGCTGGTGGCGAGCCGGCTCTATATTAGGGCAGGTTTTCTCGTAAATTAATTCAATCAGCATACTGCTTATTCCTCATCTAAATCCAGTTCTTCCAGAATTGGGCATTCGCTCAATGCACCACTTCCGCTACATTTCATAATCATCCGAGCGAGAGCATCATGAATCTTCCTGAGATCACGAATTTTATTATCAACCTCTTCAATTTTCTGAGTAGCACGTAGCTTGATGTCGGTACAGGATGTGCCCGGCTCCTGTCGCAGGTCCAGCAGTTCACCGATATCTTTCAATGTGAAACCCACATCCTTAGCTCGCTGAATAAACCGCACCCTTTTCAGCGTATCCAACGGGTATTGCCTATACCCGCTTTCTGAGCGTAGTGGTGCATCAATCAGGTTTTTCTTTTCGTAGAAGCGTACAGTCTCAACCGTTATCCCGGTTTGTTTCGCGACCTGTCCGATATTCAGCAGCTCCATGACCTTCTCTCCTCAGTTGATGCTAATTCTAGACCCTGAACTATACTTCAGGGTCAAGGTAGAAATCGAGAAATTATGAACCAGGTGATATGGAGAATGGTATGAGGAGCATAATCAGAGGAAAATAAATGATCTCACCCGCTACTAGCTAAATTAATAAAGCTTCTCGTTAAGCTGGAATTGTATGATAATTGCTATTGCTGTGGCTGGAGCCACTAGATCTTTTGTTTCGATCAGGATGACAGAGTTTGCCGGTGATTAGATAAATAGATGAATCTACGCGTAATTTCAAAATATTTCTATTTGTTCTACTTGTTAGCATTATAGCTGGTGGTATTTTTGGTAATAAATTATACACATCTAAACGTACGTTAAATTAAACGCTTTACTCTTTATATTTATAAATGCCTAAATTTAAACTTCTACACAAAATCATCATTATTTTAATAAGTATTTTAATCATTGGTTTATTATTACCAGACGATCTAAGCATTCCTGTTGAAAACGCAAATAACAACGATTGGCACAAAGATACATTTTGGTATGAACCCTGGGGTAAATCGGGTGTACATAAAGGCATAGATATTTTTGCTGAAAAATCTACTCCTGTAATTAGCGCTACTCGTGGCATTGTGCTTTACTCCGGTGAAATATCTATGGGTGGTAAAATAGTAGTTGTTTTGGGTGGTAAGTGGCGAATACATTATTTTGCACACCTGAATGAAATAAATACTTCGACTGGTAGTTATCTTTCACAAAATGAAACTTTAGGTACTGTGGGCGATACGGGCAATGCAAAAGGTAAGCAACCGCACCTGCACTATTCAATAGTTTCTTTAATACCCTATATCTGGAGAATTGACAGTGATACGCAAGGCTGGAAAAAAATGTTTTTTCTAAATCCTGTTGATTACTTTGAGTAGAAATATCAGGGGTCAAACTCAGGCTAACAGTAATATTAATTTAAAATCATGAAGAGCAACTTAAATGTGACACGCCAGCAACCTCGTTGAATTCAGACGACTTCAGCCTGTAGTATTTTTCCTCCACGTCTTTCGACTGCTCGGCGTAAGGCTGCGTCATGACTTCTTGCAGCTCTCGAACCAAAGCATAATTTCCCTCGACCGCTTGTTGATAGGCAGGCACAAGCAACCACTCTCGCAAGGTGTATTTTGGGTTTACGAGTTTCATCTGCTCAGAAATTTCTTCATGTGAGCGAGTAGAAGCTGCGTTTGCATAACTCGTGTTAGCGATAAGTAATTGCCATTTTGCAAGCCACTCAGACCAACGCTTCTCCATCTCTTCATTCAAATTATTGTAGAAGCTTTTTTTAAGCGGGCCAATGTCATCCGGTACCGATGAGAGTTCGCGAAAGAAAATCGTGTAATCTACAGACGTTTGCAGCATGAGGTTTGCGAGTTCATTGAACAACGCCGCGTTAAAAGTCCCAAGACCAAGTTTAGCCGCAAACATCTTTTCCAGTTCCGCTTGCATCACTTGTGCAAAGCCATTTCGAATCTCGTCGAGCTGTTGCAAGGCACCCGCGCCAGAATCAGAATCAGTCTCCAGTAATACTTGCAACGCCTTACAAAACATCTCGAAGTTGCGTGCCGCGGCCTCGGGCTGATTGAAAAATGAGAAGTGATCCCCGCCTCCCGTCCACGGCTGGTAGTGAGGGTTAAAATCATCACAGAACCCGAATGGACCGTAGTCGAGTGTGAAGCCACCAGCCGCACAGTTATCGCTGTTGAAGTTGCCCTGGCAATAACCGACACGAATCCAGTTCGCCACAAGTGAGGTAAGACGGCTGCGGAACGCCTGCGCGAGCAACACCACTTTCTCAGCGGTGCTTAATTTATTATCGATAATGTCAGCGTACTCACGATCAATCAGGTGCAACACAATCTTCTCAAGTTCCTGCATCGCATCCGTGTGTTCTTTGTTTCGCGCACGGCGAGCGAAGAGCTCGATTTGGCCTACTCTAATGAACGACGGTGCTACGCGTGTCGAGATTGCGACGGGTTCCGTTATCATCAGGTCAGGGTCCTTCGATCGCGAACCCTCCGAGTACCACGGTCGTTGAACCTTCTCCGTTTTCGAAACATACAAACTCAAAGAGCGTGACGTTGGAATGCCAAGCGCGTGCATATGCTCCTGCGCCAGAAACTCGCGCACACTCGAGCGTAGAACGGCACGACCATCCGCGCCGCGGCAGTATGGCGTGCGACCACCACCTTTAAGCTGCATCTCCCAACGTTGTCCATTGATAACAGCCTCAAGTATAGAAACGGCTCGACCGTCGCCATAACCGTTACCGGTTTGAAACGGACACTGTTGGGTGTATTCGGTGCCGAAGATAGAAAGTGCGTAACCTGTGGCCCAGCCCACCTTGCGCATCGGCTCAGGAACCTGCGAAATATCGCCGCTAAACACACGTTTAAAATCGGCTGACTCCACCAGACTGTCAGCAAAGCCAAGTTCGTGGAAGAAGTTTTTACTGTGCGCGACATACTCGGGATCAACGATTGACGTGGGTTTAACAGGCACATAGTGTCCCGTGAAAACCTGTCGTGGTGCATGGTCAACGCCATTTTCTTTAGCATCAGGATCACTTTTGAGTGCATCCATGAACGAGTAATTTGTTAACTTTGCCAGGTCATCTAGCGTCAACACAGTTGGCGCTGTTTCCCGGGACAGTTTATGGGGGAGTTTATTTTTCATAATATAAGTGAATCAGGGATAAATGGGGGAAGAACATAATGTACTACATAACATAATATATCGTAATATATTTGGGGACAGGCTCAGTTTGAGCCTATTGATATGAAGATTGAGGTAAAGATATTTTTATATAAGTATACTGTCCCCCTAATTCCCAAAAGCGCTTATACCAGCGTTATATATGATAATATAACCACTTCACCAACTGGCAATCCTTCTGGACTTATTCTTCTTTAACCTTTATCAGCTGAAATCAATATCACCATGAGCAATCAGATAAACACCTCCTTACCAGAGCACACCGATTTAGAACAAGCCGCCTTTTCAAATGCCCTGTCTATTCACTACATAGTGTTGGCTCTGTGTGCCATTGGCACCATTGGTGGCAGCATACTGGTGCTGATATCCTTAATATCGAACGTGACCAACGACAGCATCCTGAAATTATCACTTTACGGTTTCCCTGCGCTTCTCTTCATTCTACATTTTATGGCGGTAACTGGTTTAAAAAAACGACAGCTCTGGGGCTACAAATTATCCATCGCCCTGGGTTACTTCCTGCTAGTTCTTTTCCCTTTCGGCACGGTACTAGGTGTTCTAATGTTGCAGCAACTCTCAAGGTTCGGCATTACACTGAAGCAATAACATGCATCACCATTGTTGCCAAATATTTGGATTAATTGAGGTCAGAGCACATACGTTCTAATATTAGAAACAATTGGGATCTGACCCCGATTATTGCCGATTATTAACCCTGATTATTATGAACCCAATTATTTACCAATAACAAACTGTACTCAGTTGAGAGATCAAAGCCTCTGAATAAAAGTGCTCGTTAAATCTGTGAAACTTGAATTAAAAAATTCATCTAAACTTCAATTACAAAAAAATCAGATTTTCCAACACCACAATCCGGGCATTTCCAGTCCTCTGGAATATTTTCCCATTTCGTTCCTGGTAAAATCCCTTCACCAGGTAAACCATCCTGTTCTTTATAATAAAACCCGCATACTACGCAAAGATATCGTTTGTATACCATTATATGTCTCTATTCTATTGTTATTTAAATAAATTGATTTAAAAAATTAAACTATTATATTTTCCAGAATAATCGCATCATCAATGTATCTCCTTCAGGAGAATTTTCATTATTAAATTCAGACAGAAACACTGTAGTTATCCCCGTCCCTTTGCCAAATAAATAATTAAAAGAAACTCCGAGTTGATTTTTTCTAATGGCAGAATCAGGAACTATAGAACCATTAGTCTCGTTATCACTTCCATTGATTATATTGTAATGAATCCCGAACAATAATTTTGGAGTTACTGAATACCCTAAATAGCTTTCAAGTATATTTTCACTCCCGTATTTAAAATCAATATCTTCGTTTTCTGAATAAATATTATATCTATATGTTACTTCCAGATCGAAATCATTATATTGTTTCGCAAGCCCTAAAGAAGGTCTAAATTTCCATACATTTAATCCTACGTTAGCAGTGTTTTTTGAATCGTAATCACCAGTAGGAAAGTCCACAAATCCAGCAATCACTAACCAGGTTTTAGATTTTTGATGATTAATCAACCAGTAAGCTGAACCCAGAGTAAGGTCACCAATACCCTGGTCTTTTTCACCTAACAGGTCTATATCAACTACAGGAAGAAGAACATTCAACAACCATTTACCGTCATCTTTTGTTGTACCTGCATGCGCATAGCGAAAAACATTTGATGAATAACGTAGATTTAAATCATTTACTGCGACATCACCGTTTTCATCAGCCAATGTATTAGCTTTGTAATATACCGGATACATCAAAAAATACGACCCATCTGGAACAACGTAATTATCATAAGGCTCAAGTGCATGAGCTTTATTCGATATCAACAGCACAAAATACATCATTACCCTGACAATAAGTTTGTTAGGCATTTAAAACTCCATCTAATAATATGATTAATTTATTATTTTTATATTTATAAGAACATTTAGAATGTATATTATTTTGATACCAGCATTCGAGGCACCCAAAGCCCATTAACTAGAACAGTTGCAAAAATAATTGTGATACAACCTGTTAACATTTGAGGAGTAATTATTTCATTCAAAAATAAGCCTCCTACTAACATAGCAAAAAACGGGCTTAGGAAAGTTACTGTAAGTGTTTTAGTTGGGCCAACTTCGTTAATAAGCCGAAAATAAAGAATGTAAGCAATAGCACTACACAACAAGGCTAACGCTGCCATATTAAACACAATTACTGGAGTAATTAAATTAACATTGATTGTCACTGGATCTAAAATACAGAACGGTAATATTGCGAGACCAGCAGCCAGTTGACTTCCACCAGCTAATGCTAATGGTTTTATATCTTTCGCATAGCGCTTAATAAAAATACCAGACAAAGCATACATCATTGCAGCTACAATACTTGCACCAATTCCAATACCAAACATATCAGAAACAGCACCTGTTGAACCGCTGTAACTTACCATTCCGACACCAGCTATACCCAGGGACAAACCCAATATTTTAACGAAAGAAAGACGTTCAAATAACCATATAGCTGAAAACATTGCACCAAATAATGGCGCACTAGAGTTGACAATTGCCATATATGAAGAAGGTAGATATAGAGCGGCGTATGAATATAATAGAAATGGTATACCTGAATTTATAATTCCAATAATACAATATAATTTCCAGTTTTTATGCCACTCAAATGAATAGCCAATTATTAGCGCATAAATAACTAGTGCTAACCCAGCAATTAATACGCGTAGATCAGCTGTTACAATTGGACCCAGGACAGGCGCTAAAGTACGTGTAAATATAAATGACGAACCAGATATAGATGCAAGTACAATAAGGATAAACCAATGTATAGGTTTCATTTTATAATCTCAATTTAGTTTTAATTAATTGTTTATTCTATAACAGCGATAACGTTAAATTTTTGTGCAAATCACTATGCCGCATGACCATGACATCTTTGTTACATGGAAATCTTCACGCAAGTCTAAATACTCAAGTAGTTTTGCAACTTTAGGTGGATGATCATCTGGCCAGTTTGGTTGACGATTCATGTCATCAATTACATATATCCCATGTGGATTTAGCATATCAAGTACCTCTTCTAAACACTGATATTTTCCAGCCCATGTATCCGAAAAAATAAAATCAAATTTCGCATTTTTCTCAGATAAAGACTTAACAAAATTATCTCCATCATCACAAACTATACTTAACCTGGAGTCATCTCCTAGATATTTAGCAGCAACATCTAATAAGTTTTGATCATTATCCATTGTCAGAAGCGTTGAATTTTCACTCATACCATCCAGAATCCAGGCTGTTGATAACCCCGTTCCAGTACCCAACTCTAAAAACCTGGCATTGTTTTTACTTGCAGCAAGGGTTCTAAGCAAACTACCAACAAGGGGTTCACTAGACATCTTGAAGTTTATTTTTTTTGTATCATCAAGTATTTCATCAATACTTTCCGGTTTTTTTAAATTTTCTAAATCATTCATAGTTGGTCCTGTATTTATATTATTTATGCGGCTTTTGATTCATCTAAATTAAATGTTTCTCCAGCTGATTCCAGCAAATTAAAAGCATGATTTAACATACTATGTAATCCCCATAACTCACGCGACTCCATTCCAAGTCCATGACCACTATCTATCATCAATTGACGTGAGTATAATGCTACTGGCCATGAAGCAGGGTCATAATCTTTAAACGTACACAAATGATGCCAATCGTGTGCCGGCAGATCACCAACAAAACAACCAAACCTTATTGGAGCATGAACGAACAACATCCTGCAGGACCAGATACTCCATTGAATAGCTGCATCTACACCACGCAACTCTATAGCAGGACAAGCATCTCCGAAAAAACGCCCCCAGCAACGATCTGCATATGAATCAAGGCTTTTTGGTGATTTATCAGAAATCATCCATGCATGTTCTGTAATGAACTGTAATAATGCACTCGCATTATAGAATATAAAAATTGGTAGCCAGACAACAAGAGCGATATGCCACCACACAAATGTCATTGCTAAACCAATACTAATTGTTAAAGCCCATACAATTGCAAGTAAACGCCAACCGAGGGGACGATTTATTAAATTTGAATAAAATCGAGATTTTAGAAAAAACCAGTGAAACTTAGGTGAAAACATCACTACAAAAAGTTTTTTCCATAATGTATTTGCTTTTAGACTGGGCAAAAACCCCAGTTCAAATAAAAGCGCTGCATCTGAATCATTCTTAGTTGTAAATAGTTCTCTACTATGATGCCCCAGATGGTCACGTCGATATTCATCACCATTTTGCACCAGAACAATTATTGTAAGAACTTCCAACATAAAATCGTTAATTTTTGGTTTGTTTTTAAAAAATGTCCGGTGTACACAATGATGTGCATACACAACCTGTATTTTCCTTATCTGACCTGTGCAAATAATCCATGTAACAGGTAATAAAACAAAGCCATATATCACAGTATTTGAAAGCAGAAACACATTTAAAATCATCATGCCTGAGATAAGAAACAAAGTTATAAAAAAACTATTACGTGGAGAATTCGTAAACACTGGTTTTTCAAATGGTAATGGTTTCCCTGTAATCATTGTTATTAATGGCTGCATCCAGACAGGCAAACAAGACATTGACTCTCTTATACCTTCTCTATACTCAGGTGCAGAGTTCATATTGTGATTGCAAATAGGCGCATCGTTAGATTCCATGATATATTTTTTCACTATATTTATTCCAATTACCTATTCATTTATCTGTGATACAGTATTATTATTTTTATGATAACTAATATCTAAAACCCCAATACTTCGACTGGTTGGCACAACTAGAACACCTTGCTCACCCCCCTTTAGGTGACCGTCTGTTTCTAGAACATTCATATTAATTAAAACATCAGCAGCTAGACAATGACCTAAAGTGTGAACTCCATAGACCAAGTCCAGGCTAACCTCGAACTTGTCTGCTACCTTTTGGTTATAGAGCCGATTCATATTATGAGTAATAACAAATTCAGGTACATTCTGAATACCTAAATTGTGTTGATAAATGTTTATAGCCTCGTCTAATAGATAATCCAAATTACCATCAAGGTCATAAGAATCTATAGATTTAATGGACGCCGGTAAATGCAATACCTTACTATTACTTAACATATAACCAGGCCCATTTTGTGACACTAACGCTGCAGCAGCACCATCACTATGTAAATATGAATCTTTTAAAATTCGCGGAACACCTGCAGCAGTAACATCATCAGCAATTAATATCAGTACAGTTTTCGCATCGCCCGATTTAAGCATTGCTCTTGCAGTTCGAAAAATAGGTACACTATCACCACAGTTTTGAAATCCAATAAGTTGTACATAGGCATTTTTAAAATGTAATTTTGTGATTAACTGATGACCAAAATCATCATTAAAATCAGGTGCTGCTAGAGAATTTGTCCCTAGAAGTAAAACATCTATATCATTACGGTCAACATCTGACTCAGAAATAACTTTTTCTACAGCTTTAATCGAAACATCCATCAGCGATTCAGACCTATGAAAGTAATTGTCTGCACCTCGAACTAGTAACTGCAAAATTGACTCTCTTGAAACACCACTTTCTTTAAGTGATGAAGTAGGACGTGCTTCACCCATTACATATGAGATATTATTTATATATGCCATGATTATGCATCTACCATATTGATAGGTACAATCCAGTCACCATATTCATCAGATTTTCCTTGATAAATATTATGTAACGTTTCTCTTAAATGATCCGACAATATTGTGTCAAATGAACTCTTGTACTGAATATTGTTATACGAGATATTATTAACTGTACGAACTCCAAGCGCTGTTGAAGTTACAAATATTTCATTTAACAAGCCATCTTTAATCCAGTTTAATATCTGATTAATAGATATTTCTCTTTCATCAACTTTCCAGTTTTCACTTTTCATTATAGAAATAACTGATTTTCTAGTAATTCCTGGTAAAATTGTATCTTTTAACGATGGTGTAAATATTTCATCACCCACACGAAAAAAAACATTCATTGTGCTACATTCTTCAATTTCACTATGTTTATTTGAATCAAGCCACAATACAGCGTCACATCCATGCATTTTTGCTTGCTGAGTTGGATAATATTGATGAGCATAATTTGCCCCTGTCTTAGCTGTACCAAGTCCACCAGATGCAGCACGACTAAATTTATTCTCAATCCAGAGGTTAAAAGTTTCCACCTGGAATGGTCTTATTGGTGCCGTTAACAGATAAAAATTATATCGTGATGAGACTACTGGCATAATATGTTCATCAATAGATACTATTATCGGTCGAACATAAAGCCAGTCACTTTGGAATGGAACTCGCCAGGACTCAACCTGTGATGCTATTAATTCCATAGCTTTAAAATACAAACTATATTCAGGACACGGTATACATAAGCGATCACACGATCTAAGCATTCTTTGATAGTTGTCTGCTAATCTAAAAGTATTAGCATTACTGTCACTGGTTCTGTGTATTTTATAACCCTCAAACACACTAGCACCAAACTGTACTCCCATCGCGGCAGGATGAATGCTCATAGTTTTATGTGGAACGACCTTTAAATCACTCCATATACTATTTTCATATTCTGAGTTAGCCATAGTTTGTGACCACCCTTCATAAACAGGTAAATGACTCATATTGAATTCAACCTTAATGCATTGACAAGTTTATTTCGGTCATTTTTTCCATTATCAGAAACAGGAATTGTGTTTATAAAATGATAATGTTTAGGAAGCATATAAGAAGGCAATCCCTTATTGAGAAATGAACGCAGAGAGGCTTCATGTGATTCCTTAGTTGCAGCATCCTTTGATGACATTATTAATACTGCATGTAAACAATTATCATGAATTAGCGCACAACTATTTATAATTGCAGGGTAACGATTAAGTGCTGCTTCAATTTCCTCAAGCTCAACCCTGTTTCCATTTATATTAATCTGATTATCTTTACGGCCGATAAAATAATACAATCCAGCATCGTCGAAATAACAAATATCGCCCGATTTGAAAACAAAATCTACGTAATTATCATGCAAAGGATTTTGAATCAGGCTTTTTTTTGTTTGTTCTGGTAGTTTCCAATAACCAGAAAAAAGAGTCGAACCTTTTAAATGCAGTTCACCCATTTCACCAGGTTGTGTAACTTTATTAGCATCATCACCGATAAGAAATAACTCCATATCACGGTGACTATTACCAACTGGCATATGAGGATTGCTTGATCTGAAATCTGCTTCTTTTAATACATGGAAGGTACATGCAATACTTTCTGACTGCCCGTATATGTTATAAAATTCTATATCTTTAATTGAATCGCTTATCTCACACATATTTTCAGATGGAAAGTGTTCACCTGCAAATATTATTTGCTCTAATTTTGTTAGTTTATTAATCATCTCAGGTGCTGAGTGAAGAAACATCTTCCATAGCGTAGGAACTCCACTAAAGTGTGTTATTTCTAGATCTGATAATTGACTTAACAACTGTTTAGGCTTACGCAAGAGCCCTCGATTTGGAAGAATTAGTGTTGCACCTGACCCCATACACAAACCAATATCCAGAAGCGCAAAATCAAACTGCAGTGGAGACATACTTACATATCGTTTATCTTTTGATAATTGCGCATGTTCTATCAAACCGCTCCAGAAAGACACTATTGCTCTATGGCTCATAACAATACCTTTAGGGCGTCCTGTTGAACCAGATGTAAACACAATATAGGCTGGATCTGTTGTCAGCTGTAGCGATTCATTACTTACATTAGAAGAACCTGTATCTCTATTTTCAATGGAAAATCGATTAAAAACATGATCACGTTCAATACATTCAGTTGTAGACTGTAAATCTATTACATTATTATCAAATACGATCATGCACGGTTGCAAATCATCAATAATATTATTTCGCCGTACGATAGGTGTTTCTGGTGAAATAACCGTAAAGACAACGCCACACATTGAGCATCCAATTAACATACATATTGATGCATAACTTGAGTCTGAAATAATGACAAGATGATCTAATCGCTTAATTTTTAAGCTGTGCAAATATTCACACCAAAGATTTGCACTATTAGCTACTTGAGCGTAGGTATATTTTCCACTCACATCTTCAATAGCAATAATTTCAGGTGAGTCTTTTGCATGCAACAACCATAATGAGTGCAAAAATTGCATAACTAAAAATCCACCTTGATTGCTTCACCAGAAGATACATGCTTACGTACATTCATCATTTCTATAAGCTTTTCTCCATTTTCCATTCGCTGTTTATATATTCGTTCCTTTTTGTCTTTTATTGATGCAGATTTTATAATTAGTCGTGCATCATTTGCAGGCACATGTACTAACCCATCTTGATCACCAAACAACCAGTCACCTGATTCAATCTTTACTCCTGCAAGCATTACTGACTCAACGGGAGATGAAAATTTCCCAAGACCTGCTGCTTTAGGTGAAACAGACTCAGCCCAGACTGAAATACCTAAGTTATCAGCTTCAGATATATCACGAATTTTTCCACTACATAGCAGCCCTTTTACGCCCTTTTTTACAGCTGCTAGCATAATAATATCTCCTAATAATGCTTCTTCTCTAATTGAATCCTCAATTAACAAAATATAACCAGGGCTTATGCTATCCAGACCCTGCAATACGGGCAGGATATCACCATCAGTTTTTACTAAATGCACTGGTCCAATTAATTTTATATTTGGAGTAAAATTAATAAGCTTATGATCTAAAACATTTGCCCGACCCATGCCCTTGTCAGACACAACAGAGGAACTTAGTTTTTTAGCTTCCGACATTAAAATTTCAAGTCTGTTACTTATAGGATCTTTAGTCATTTTACTGTCCATATGAAGAATAAATACTATCTATTGTTTCAAATGTAGCCAATCTAAAATCATCTACTTCAATAGTGCATTCCAGCTCATCCTCAACGTAAAGAATAAGCTCAGTTAGCAGCAATGAATCAACAATGCCTGATCCAACTAAATTTGTATCAGAATTTATCTGCGACGTTTCCACTTTTGCACCAGTAGATATAAATTGTATTGTTTTATTTACAAATTTTTCGTAATTCACTACATAACTCCTTGCAATTCTTTAAACTCAGTTTGAATTACACTGTCATCTTCAACAGATAACATGTCTATCTCTATTAAGAATTCACGTAATGATTTAATTCTCCTGGCAGCTAAAGGACTCTTAATGAAAAAAGATTCATCTCTCTGCTCTATTAACCGAGACCTCAGGTCTAGTGCATTTTTTATCCCTACTGTTTTATATATTTTTACATTATGATAATCATTATGGCGCGTTGAAATATATTCCTTAACAAATCGCTGAAGCCTACTCCACTCTTCTTTTGTGACTATCGATTTTGTAACGCCCGCAAACTCCCTTACCAGAGATCTTCCAAAAGATATATGCCTGCCTTCATCCTGCACGTGATAATCATTTATGGCCCGAACCAACTCAGGAATGGCCTCATCTTCTGCCATCACTTCATTAAGGCCTTGCCCTAATTCTTCGAAAATTAATACATGTGCAAAGGTTAACAGGTCACCTGTTTCTGTATAATCCCAGATATCTCCTTGAACATATGGATACAAAACTGGGAAATATTCTCCATAACGCTCACAAAATTCTGTAAACATATATATATGATTGTTTTCTTCTTCAATAAAGTGATAGAAATAACGTCGAAACGCTCTGTATTTTGTCTTAAGCATTCTAGTTGCCATATTTGCTATGACCTCTTTCTCACCAGATGAAGAGACTGAACATAATAGTGAAAACTCTAATTGAGACAGCTCAAGTTTCTTTTCATCGCAGAGACATTCATATTCTGGCTCTCCATAAATTGAAATCAGTTTTTCAGGCATCCAAAATAAGTCTTTTGATGGCGCATCATTCCATGGCAAGTCAGTTAAGGGGTTAAGTTTTTTCTGAACTGATGCCCGCAACAATATATCTATCTGCTTCACAAGTTCCTCTTTGCTTTAATAAAAGCTGTTATTAATTAATAATTCGACTTTAATTTTATATTTGTGTCACTTAGTAACTATTTTCGTTCTCTAAACATAATGTAAGGTGTTGCTTTCGAGCCACACCTAACACAGTTAGTTTAATTTTATGCACTATTCATAACCCATGCTCATATATAGGAATAATCCCCATATCACACACAAAAAGAATGTGATATAAAACATGAAAATTGTGAACGGGTTCACTCATAATTCTAATATCAGCCTCACCACGTCTTAAATAGCTTAAGAAATATCTTAAAATTAATTGTTATTCTATGATTAATATAATTTTCTATGTTTATCTAATTTGTTAATTAAATTTATCATATTTATTTTTAATATGATCAATAGTGTCTGACACGTTTGTTTAAATAATTTTTTATTAATCCATCTTGCAATAACATTATTGCTATGCTTATAATTGTTTAAGTATTATCTACATGATGTAAATGATTAGCTTTAAAGGAATATACAATGGCAAGACAGATTAGATTTTCTCTCCCGCACCAGTGTAAATACATTGTTCAAAAAGGAAATATTTCAACACCAATATTTTCTTACAATGACGACTTTGAATTTTATCTGTACAATCTTAAAGAGCTTTGCAATCGTTATGACTGTAAAATTCATGCATACTCTCTTCTTACTGATCAAGTCCATTTACTTATAACACCCGCTTCATCTAATGCCATAAGTAAAGTAATGCAATCTTTAGGTCGTACATATACTAAATATTACAATCAATATTATGATCGGTCCGGAACTCTATGGGATGGACGCTACAGGGCTTCATTAGTCTCACCCACTGAATACTTATTAACCTGTATGCTTTATATAGAGCAATCACCAGTGCGTGAAAGACTAGTTAAACAAGCACATGAATACAACTGGTCCAGCACTACTCATAACATGGGTATCACTAATAATTCTTTTATAACTCCACATGAAGCTTATGTAAAACTTGGCCAGAGCGACTTAAAACGACACGAAGCATATCGGTCCCTCATAAAGCTTCCATTACCTGGCAATGAAACCACTTACATACTAAATGCCATAAATGGAGGCTGGGTTATGGGTGGCCATGAATACAGTAAACTTATTGAAGAGTTATCACAAAGGAGAGCTCAACCAAGAAATAGAGGTGGTGACAGAAGATCATTATGTTTTAACAACACAATCAATAAGAATAAAGATACTGCTTAATTTCATTTATTTGTTATCCTTCTGTGAAGGATAGCTGAGCCTTCTTTGAAAAACACAATCAGCATTAAAAGGACCGGTGACAACTGAGAATAATTAGTATTTACACTTGTCACCGACCACATTAATTATGACCCGATTAATTATTGATGCACAATCAATTCAGATTTATACTCTTACCCGATTATTTCCGATTATTTCCGATTATTAAAAAAATAGTTAATTTATAACCGATATTTCTTATAGTGCTTCACAAGAATGACAGTTCAAACTTGATACTCTAAATAGACTGAACTATATCTCACTCAAGCTGATGCTAAGAATGAATTAATGATAAAACATAATCACAACCCTGTTGCTACTGTGCTTATCATAAGCCAGCTTTGCTTTATGCCTGGCATAAATCAGGCACAGGTCACTTCACGCTATTTATCGGTTATTAGCTCATCCAATCAAGAAAGTAATGCGGCCCGATCTTTTGTTATTATTAAGGAAGGTGAACTACTAAAAGAAGGCATTAAACATACCACAAAGCAACAATATATCGGCTTACAAACTCCGCTAGTTATTAAATACAACAAATCACTTAAAAACAACATACAACTACAGTGGATTATTAAATCTATCAATAAAAAAAATGGTTCCATAAAATTAATCTCTAAATTTAAAGGCAAAGCCCGCTTCACCAGAGATAACTATATATGGAAGTCTGACATTCTGGATAGCACTGTACACGACAGACAACGCCTGGTGTTTCGACCTAAACCATTTAAACACCAACCGGTTAAATATAAAAAAGGCAGAAACAACAAAAACAAAAGAGCTCGATACGGTGGTGGCACAAGAAAAATAAATCATTTCAAATATAACCCTCAGTATGCCTATGACATAACATTGCATGTTTTTAATAATCACAAACGCATTTTCACTCATCGAACAAACCTGCAAATGGATTATAAAGACATGATTCGTCAAGAGTATATTAATCACTACAATATTAAACATCACAAAGCAAAAGACAGGGGAAATATCGCAATACCATTGCGCAGCGAAATAATCAGAACACCTGAAACACCTAAGAACATGGAAGGTAACCCGTTAACGGAAAGTAAATATAAATTCATTATTAACGAAGGTATGGACACACTGGTAACTGACATTAACAAACACTATTTTAAATATTTAAATAAAATAAATTCAAAAGGCGGCATAGTTGACCTGAATAAAAAAAGACGAAAAGTACCTGACAATAAATTATGGATAAGCAGTGGTTGGCGAAACCCCGAACGCAATGAATGGTATAGCAACAAAATAAATGGAAATCACCAGCGAGGAAGTGCCGTTGACATTATTATAATGGCGCCTTCATCTTCAATTGAGTCGGCACTGGGTTACTGGATTTTATGGAAATCACTCAGCAAAAACAGAACTAAAATAAAAGGCTCGTGGCAATTAGAAAGCAATGGTATTGCGTTAACACGAAAAATGTACTGGCAAGATATTGATCCTAAAAACGGAATACCAGATGCATTTGATAAGGCCGACCACCTTCATGCTAATGTTAAATGAAACCAGAGGAACAAAGGGGTCAGTGTTATGCACCATAGGCAGGACCTGAGCAAGTCATTGAAAAACATTACAATACGAATTAACTAAGCACAATATACTGTCTTAGAGCATTACGGGGTCAAGTCTTTTATTATGCTCAATAAGTTACACAAAACTAAAAGATAAGACCTGCCCCATATTTGCCTCAATTATCACATCTCCTTTAAACCTGATTTATCAATAAATCATATCGGTTATGGTGCAACCACATAACTATCGGTTAGTGTTTCCATAAATGAAACGATTGCATCTTCTTCTGCATCGCTTAAACCTAGATCACCAACAAAACTACTGCTTATATTTTCATTCACTTCTGATGCAGGCCAAACACCTGGAACATCGCGTGTATTATAAAAATGCACAACTTCTTTTAATGTTTTTAGAACACCATTGTGCATATAAGGTGCTGTTGCAGAAATATTACGTAGATGAGATGTTTTGAACTGTCCATTATATTTACTATTATTCAATACACCACCAAGACCTAAATCAGCGACAGGGTTCTCGATCAAGCTATAGGGGTACTCCGTGTTTCTCGGTAAGCCAATATTGTGATAGCTAAAGTCAGAAAACACATCAACTTGCTTGCCACCGCCTAAACCATGGCAATGGGTACATTTACCACGACCAGAAAACAGATCAAAACCTGCTTGCTCCTGAACAGTAAAACTTGCACGCCCTGCTTTTACTTCGTCATATTTTGAAGTAAACGGACTCAGCTCAGAAGATGACTCATAACTTGCGATAGCATCTGCAACATTGTCATAGGCCTGTTCAATATTATTAAGTGAGCCATTACCATAAACCGCCTCAAAATCAGCAGCATAAGTTGACGCCGCCACATCTGAAATTACACTAGCTTTATCTGGATTATTCATTTCAAGAGGATTAAGAAAAGGCCCTTTAGCCTGCTCTACTAAATTGGCCGCACGACCATCCCAGAATTGCCCGCCGCGCACACCACCTTTAAGTGTAAATTCAGGAAAAAAGACAGCATATGAAGCAGTCGGTGAATTACGCCCACCAAAACGACTCGCTATAACACCCTCTGACACAGGAAGATTCTGGTCTGGGTCAGCAAAACCAGCACTCGGTAAATGACAACTAGCACAGGCCTGTCCATTTGGTTCTGAAAGATTTTCGTCAAAATAAAGTTTTTTACCTAACGCTTCTTTTTCTGAAAGTGCGTTAGCTGTGCCAGCCATACTAAAGATAAGGCAGGCAGTTACTCCAACCAATGTGATTTTATTATTAATTTTCATAGATATCCCTTTGTATTTTTTCATTATTATGGATGCATATTTTTCGAGAATAAAATTACAACATAATCACAGGTAGAATAAACATAACCTTGCTGATTAAATTTCAGTATGAAATATATAAAAACAAAAAAATATGACTTGCATCTATTAGAAAGAAAATATGATTATAAAAGGAATTTTTCCTGTTATATAAGAACGTTGAATATGTTTTTTATTATATTAACGAGTTCAGCTTACGGGCTCACACAGTTTATGGGTTCAAATCCTGACTTTTTCCTTATAACCCTGGGTAGTAAAACCCTGGGTCGCGTAAATCCGGGGTCGGAGTCAAGCCATACAGTAAAATTAATTTAAACTCAAGTTTCCACATTAACCCATCAAAACTTATTAAGCTTGACTCCGACCCCTTTTATTAAAGCTTGACTCCGACCCCTTTTATTATAATGGCTGGCCTAGCCCGGCACTACGCAAAACATTTTCATCAACACCTCCGCTGGCACAACAATCTGCGCGTATTTTATAATTTATTTATCATGCTGTAGCTTTAACAAGTATAAAAAATATTATAAATGCAGCTGCTAACCAGCCAAAAACCGTAAGGCCGAGTTTGATATAAACTGAATTCATGCTTGAGGAATTATTTAATATTTCCTTATTCATATCGTAGAACGCTTCAACATCAATTTTGTTTAATACAGTATATTCGTGGTTATTAATTAGCTTTGATGCTTCTTCAAATTGTTCGTCTAGATACACCCATAAACCAGGTTGCGTCATTAAGAACGGGGTTATCATTCTTGCCGTATTTTCACCGCTTATAGAAGCAGGAATTCCATTCTCTTCTAACAAACCTTTCAATGTATGTAGGTAGCTAGTGTCTGTGCTTTTAGTTAACAATTTCATTTAGTTTCTTTTAGAACATAACGGTTAAGTTAAAGGGCCGTTTTCATTTTGCTAAACCCGACTCACTACTTTTAGATATTTTTATTTTCGCAAAAAAATAACTAACCACCCGTACACTCTCCACTCATTGGAGGTGAACTATATATACCGGCTAAACCCACTAGTTTATTCTGCTCTGCCTTACCAGATAAATACAGATGCGCCACGCCTTCTACATCAATAAAGCTGATCATATAATCAGCAAGCCCATCCCGATCAAGGTCACCGGCCCATCTAAGAAATTTTTCAGGTTTGATGACCTCTGATGTAAATCCATCACACTCCCATAAGCGCCCCAATAGTAACTGGCGTTTACCTCTATCCCTTAATTGAAGCAACTTAATAGAATTGTAATGGCGTTGTTCGGGCCAGACTCGTTTCATAGTTTCCTGCGTTATAACAACTGGTAGCAGATCGACATAACTATCAGGCAGATTAATTCGTACCTCTAGTGTGCCCTTCAAGGGCGGGCGGTTATAAGCTGACAAGGGTGACTGATAACTGGTTACTGGTCCGGGTCGAAGCCAGTTAGCAGCTGAGTTGGTGTTAAACCAGGCCACTACCTGTGCTTGCTGAGGTTTTGTTAAACTAAAGCTCAGTCGTTGCCCCTGGGTGGGTTGTTCATCGTAGTGCCCTTGCCATGCTTCCGCCTGTACTACTAGTTTTGCAGGTGACAATTTACACTCGGCCTGACTACAGGTTAGTGCCAGCCAGTTATCACTATTTTTAAACGACTCTCCCGGGAACCATAAGCGAGACTGGTTTAGTACAAACTTCACTGCCCCTTGCATAACTAAACCCTGCTCAACTTCAGCTTGCGATGGCCTTAAGTTATCAATAGCCTTAAGGTGCTGCACAATGGGATTGGTAGTTATGTTTTTTTCATCTGCACACAATGTAGACACAAACAAAATGGCACAGCCTGTAAAAACTAGACGACTTAAGAACATTAAAGAACTCCTATCCATAACTTATGGTGCCTTAACCGGTAAAATAACTTTTTTACCGTTAGTTAACGTGCGTTTAATAAGATGCCCCTGATGATCTAAAAGGCTCTCCTTTTCTGTAGACTGCCAGAGCTTTTCCCAGCTCTGTTTATCCGGGTCAAACCATTCCAGTGCATTCAGTCTTCCTGCATAGGTTTTTGGCATAGTGCCCGTTATGAATAATTCACCATATATCTCGTAAAGATCATCATTACCAGATGGGTAAACAAAATCGATATGCGGTGCAGAACCACCTAATGGCTGCCATTGTTTGCCGTCTGATGAACTGATTTCCAGTATAGCTTTTGACTCAACGGATGCCCCTTCAGGTGTATCCGCTTCGGGTAATAGTTCTTGCATCGCCCATGTCGCTACTCGACCATCAGGTAATATGGCGAAACGTTGCGCCTGGTTCTCTGTCTGTGCCGACATCTGCCAACTGTTGGTTTGTGGGTTATATATGTCGTAATGACTGGCAGGCTTGAAGTATCCGAAAGATTGATAACGGTCTGCTTCTGTTGCGTTGATAGTATTCTCATCGAGCACAGCAACACGAAACTGCTGAACACTACCACCGGCAACAATAAGTCGACCATCATCTACTTCACGAACAGAAATTTTTCCGGACTCCTGATTACGCACTCGGTTAAGTGGCGCTAATGCCTCACGTTTGGCAACCTGTAAATTACCTTCTAAATCCTGCTCAAAATCTATTCGTTCTACGCTACCATCCGGATTAATTAAGACAAAACGGCTATCACTGAGCTGCTCCCATATTGCGCCCTTTTGCATCGTAATATCCAGCTCGCGCCAGCGTGCCTGCTCAAGACTATCACCAGGACCATCACCAAGAGCATCACTGATAGTGAGCAATTCAGCAGGCAGATACTTCAAACTGCGACGACTTGAATCACCCTGCACGCCACCAACCACTAACCATGTGTCAGTGCTCAGACGAAATGCCTGCGCGCCCGCACGACGATGATTAAGCGGAGCCAATGAGATAATACGACCATCAGGCAATATGCCATCAGCTGCCGCTGATTGCGCCCCATTTACAAAACCACCCGCAGTCAGGCCAGGTAAGTTTTCTGTTGGTGCTAAGAATGCCATCCCACTTCTATGCAGGTTTACACCATAACCAGCATCATCAAGTGCCAGCTGACTATCCACTGGTAAACCAGGTAAACGAAGTCTGTTAGAACTCCAGGCACGCTCCACTGGGTTATCCGTTTTAAAACACAATATATAGGGAATGTTTTCATGTAACAGAGTGGCGACCTTCACTCGGCTTTTTGAACCATAATAATCATCACAGTTCTGAGCCACATTACTCCATAGACCACTATCAAGGTCCAGCCCCAACACCTGACCATTGCCATCACCGGGTCCGGCCATGCCTCCCAACAGAAGTAATTGTCGCCCCTGCTGTCCGGGAGCCCAAAGGGCCATATGTCGAGCCAGAGGTAAAGGCAATGAATTACCAGCAACAAAACGATTACTCTCTGGCTCCCAGAGTTCCGTACTGGTACTGGGCCCATCCTGATAATCGAGATCTGGCGTCCAGCCACCCGCTACCAGCACTTTGCCATCCGGCAAACGTTGCAGAGCCGGATCACTACGTGCCGAATTCATCGGTGGGCCTGCACGCCAGCTATTAGCTTTAATATCCAGAATATACGTTTCAGCCGTCATCGGTTTGCCGCCAGCATATTCTGAGGTAGTACCACCCACCACCATAACCTGACCATTATCCAGCTCGACCATTTCCATGCCTCGACGAGGCTCTCCGGGCAAATCTGCTAATCGCTCAATATGTAGTTGCTTATCAACATAGCGAATATGCTCCACAGCCATGCTCTTGCTAATGCGAGAAGGTTTAGAGACACTGTTTCGTTTGGGGTTAATAGTGAACTCTACATTGTAACCACCAAACACCAGCACTGAGCCGTCATCTAGAACCACCAGCTCCGGGCTTTCACGTATCACCTGTAAACTGGCTTTAGCTAAATGACCATTTGGGTCTATGAACACCAAACGAGTCAGGTTATCAGACCATTCTTTGTATGGTGCATGCGAACCACCTACAATAAGTAAACCCGAAGGCGTAGCTGCTGCCAAAATGGGCTTGAGAAAAACCGAAGGTTTTTTAGGTAACTCAAATGTTTTCAACCTGCTAGTTTCAGGTTGCCACCAGTGAAGTTTTGCAAAGACCCATTTGTTTGGGCTAAGCCAGAGCGCTTTAGACTTGTCATCTACAGCAATAAGATGCAGTTCAGGATGTAGTTCAGATTGAGGAGGATATTCATCAGGCTGAAACTTCAAAACATCTTCAGTAAAAGATAACTCACCACTCGTAAATTTATCAGGCTCGGGTTCAGGTTCAGGT
>Ga0316206_1001314_pt1 | contig 23075 bp, 18 predicted proteins | sample 6monthpyrite_MG_FD_204942 | JGI IMG/M metagenome (GOLD analysis project Ga0316206, IMG submission 204942) | Microbial mat bacterial communities from mineral coupon in-situ incubated in ocean water Damariscotta River, Maine, United States -... | ecosystem: Environmental > Aquatic > Marine >... | reverse complement strand
TCTTGTAGTTCTCGATCGCGAGTTGCTTGTTACCGATCGACATGTGCGCTTCGCCGAGGCTATCCCAGGTGTTGGCGGACTCGGGGTAGGCGGTGGTGAGGAACTGGAAGATCAGGATCGCATCCTGCGGGCGGCGCTGCACGATGAGCTGGTACCCGAGGGCGTTCACATCGCGCTCGATGTACTCGTCACGGACGACCTGTGGAAGGCGGGCGAGGAGCGCACGCCCGGCCTCGGTGCCCTCGTCGAGGACGGTCTGGGCTACGGCATAGTCACCGCGCCGCGTCGGGACCAAGGGCGGCCGGCCCTCGAGGAGATCCGTGATCCCGATCGTCGCGGCAGCCGCTGCCGACGTGCCCGAGTTGCACAGGACGATCACGCAGCGACCGAGGTCCGGGGTGCGCGTGATGCGGGTCGAGACCCCGGGCATGCCGCCGGAGTGCGAAATCACGGGGCCGTTGGGGCCGCCGATTTGAATGTCCCAACCGAAGCCGTAGTCGTCGAGTCCGGGGGTGAACATCTCTTGTTCGAGCTTGCCGTCGAGAAGCTTCTTGGCGCGCAAGGCCTGATCCCATTTCCATAGATCGCCCACGGTCGAGTAGAGAGCACCGGCGGCATACGGAGTGGTCATGTCCATCCACATGGCCACGCGGCGACCTCCAAGCGCATCGTCGTAGTTCGTCGCGCGGCCCGGCAAGACGGCGTATTGGTCATCGTAGCCAGAGTCGCGCATGCCCAGCGGCTCGAAGATGCGCTCACGCACCAACTGCTCGTAGGTCTTGCCCGACACCGCCTCGGCGATCGCGCCCAACAAGAAGTAGCCCGAGTTGCTGTAGTTGAACTGCGTGCCGGGCTCGAACTCGAGCGGGTCCGAGCAGAACTCGGCCGCGAACTGGTCGACGGTGTAGTGGTTCTTCCCCTCGTTGCCCATGAAGCCCGGGCGGTTCGTGTAGTTGGGGATGCCCGAGGTGTGATTCAAGAGGTTGCGGAGCGTGACTCGGTCGCCGCCCTCGGCCGGGTACTTCGGCAGGTAGCGCGTGAGCGGCGCGTCGAGCTCGAGCTTGCCGTCTTGGACCAACTGCAGGATCAGCATGGCCGTGAACTGCTTGGTGACGGAGGCCAAGCGAAACTTCGTGTCGACGCTGTTGGGGATCCCAAAGTCGGAGTTCGCCATGCCGAAGGCACCTTGGTAGACGACCTTGCCGTTCTCGGCGACGAGCACCGCGCCGGACAGCTGATCGATCTCGTGATGCTGCGCGAGCAGGGCTTCGATTTTCTCGGGGAGCCCTTCGAGGGACGGCTTCTCGAGGCCGGCGCTTTCGGTCGTCGGCGCTGCTTGCGCGGGCTCTTGGGCGACTCCCGGAAGAGCGAGGGCGCACGTGAAGGCAAGAACCTGGAGGCAGGTAGGGAATCTCATGGGAACGCGTGGGGGAAAGGGCGGCGGGAGCGAAGACGATCCACCGAGAGCAAGTGCACCCCCCTCGGCGTTGGCCATGGAAGCTCTACGCGGACTCGAGTCGGGCGTTGGGCGGAACGGCGAGCAATAAGGAGAAGGTCTTCTTGCGAGGCGCTTGCTCAGTCGGCGGCGAGGGCTGTGGCGATCGCGGCCGCGGTCGCGCCTGGGTCCTTGGCCGTGAGGATCGCACTCGAGACGGCGGCGCGACCGACCTCGCTAAGCTCGCCGGCGTTGGCCATGCCGATGCCGCCGATGGGAAAGATCGGGAGGCCTGTTGCGGCCGAGGCGATCCACGCTTGCTCGCTGCCGATGCCGCGCTCGTAGCCTTTTGTTGCGGTCGCGTGAATGGGGCCGAAGCCAAGGAAGTTTGCACCCTCTTCGGTGGCCACCAGGACCTGCGCGAAATCGTGTGTCGAGCGTCCGATCAAGGCCTTCGCGCCCAAGAGTTTGCGGGCCGCGGCGATGGGTAGATCGCTTTGGCCGAGGTGCACGCCAGCTGCGTCGTCGCCAAGCGCAAGCGCCACGTCGACGCGGTCGTTGATCAGCAGCAGCGGCGGGTTCGCGAGGCCCGTGAAGAAGTCGGCGAGCCGTGCGCCCCAGGTGTAAAGAGCACGCGCGTGCGAGGGCCCGGTAGCGGCCTTGATGCGCAACTGCACGGACCCGATTGCCGGGCCGCTTGCCGCGCGAGCGGCGAGCGCAGACTCAAGCACACCAAGTGCCGCGCCGATCTCGCCGTCGGATTCCGCACCTGCCTCGCTTTCCACGCCAGGCACGAGGCTAGGCGTGAAGAGCAGCATCAGCGGACTAGCCGTCAGTTGTTGGGTCGGGTCTTCCATGGGGCCTACGCTAACTGTTCCGTACGGAGCCTGGCTCCGTACGGAACAGTTAGCAGCAGCCGGATTCGGGCTCGCAGCAGGAGTCCGGGAGGCTGTTTTCGCGTTCGACGCCGAACTTGGTGGTTTGCGGGTCGCGGGTGCCGTCGCTCATGCAGTCGAACTCCTTGGCGTCGGCCGCGGAGACCTCGATCAAGGGCTTGATCGGGATGATCGAGTCGGTGTACGGCGCGCTGTTGTAGATGCCGAAGGTCTTCTTGCACACGGCCGTGCGCTCGCCGCGCTTGAGCACGTGGCCATCGTCGTCGCGCACTTCGCTCCACGGGCCCTTGTAGATCACGGCCTCGTTGTGCTCCATGCACGGACCTTCCTTGCCCTTGTACGCGATGACGGTCATCGAGCGGAACTCGATGCCCTCGACGACAGCCCACGGCTCGGTTTGATACGCGGCGACTTCAACGCCGTACAAGCCGACGTCCGCGAAGGCCTGCATGAAGCGATCTTCGCGCATGGCGCCCGAGATGCAACCGCTCCACAGGTCGGGATTGTTTTGCATCGCCACAGGAACGTCCTCATCCGAGACGATGTCCGAGATCGCCGCGCGGCCGCCTTTCTTCAGGACGCGCGCGATCTCGCGGAAGAGCTGTTCTTTCTCGTCGCTACCGACCAAGTTCAGAACGCAGTTCGACAGCACGAGGTCGGCCGATCCATCGGGGATCATCGGCTCTTCGGTGCGCAAGCGGCGGCTCTCGGCTTCGAGTGCTTCGATGCCAGCGAGGTCGGTCACGGGGTTCTCCGCGAGCCAAGCGCTAAGCTTGTCGCGGTCGAGCGCCATGTCCTGGATCCAGCCGTGCTTGAACTCGACGTTGTGCCAGCCGATGCGATCGCCGACCAGTTTCTGGTTGTCACGCGCGAGGGCCAGCATGTCGTCGGTGGCATCGACGCCGATCACGCGGCCTTCGGGGCCGGCGATCTGACTCGCCATGTAGCAGATCTTCCCGCCGCCGGAACCGAGGTCGACCACCACGTCGCCCTTGTGGACGAACTTGCTGGGGTCGCCGCAGCCGTAGTCGCGGTCGATGATCTCTTGGGGCAGGACCTTGAGCAGGCTGGCGTCGTAGTCGACGGGGCAGCACAGCTCGGGAACAACGGCCTGGGCGCCTTTGGCGTAGCGGTCGCGAACGGAATCAATGACGGTCATGGGATCGGTCTGGGCACGGTGAGTGGGAATTTCTGGCGCTAGGGTAGGGCATGACAAACTTCTGATCACCCTGCACACACAGGATTCACATGGGACTTTGTTTTCTTCGGTGGCCGGATATTGGGATTCATGGGATCCTTCCATCAGCATTGCAACGTCTAAGCGCTGCATTCCACCCCCAGGCCACCCCGACCCCAGCTTCGTTCCCATGTCGAACCGCTCCCTGCTCCGCTTCTCGAAGATCGTTCCGTCTGCCATCGCGGCGACGTTTGCGCTCTCGCTTCCCTCGGCCGCGCAGCAGTTTGTCCTGCAGCCCGGCGCGATCCCCGGCACCAAGCGTTGGACGGAAGGCGTCGAGTGCGCTGACGTCGACCAAGATGGCGACCTCGACATCTTCTTCGCGGAAGGAGAGGGCTTCACGAGCGCGGGCGCCAAGCGCCAAAACATCTTGATCATCAACAAGCTCGAGGTTGGCCCCGGACAGCTGGCCGACGAGAGTGTTGCACGCCTGGGTGTGCACACGGCGAACGCGAAGTCGGTCGACACCGGCGACGTGGACGGCGATGGCTGGATCGACGCGATGTTCGCCAACGCGTTCAACAACGCGCCGCCGAGCCTCTACATCAACAAGGGCGCGGCGCAGCCGGGGTTCTTCACCTTCGAGGGCATGGCGCGCGGCTTCACCTCGAACTACTCCTCGGGCTGCTCGAACTTCGCCGACCTCGATAACGACGGCGACCTCGACGTGATCATCTCGGACTCGGGCAACAGTTACTTGGGGGGCTCGGGCGGCAAGCCGCACCTCTTCTTTAACGATGGCACCGGCAACTTCACCGAGAACGCGGCGGCCCTCGGCGCGCCCGTCAAGAAGGCGCACATGGACGTGCAGTACGCCGACATCGACGGCGACTGGGATCTCGACTTCCTGGGCTTCAACCGCTCGGCGAACACCAACGGCACGCACTACCTGATGCTCAACGATGGCGTTGGCAACTTCAGTGATGCCTCGACGTTGTACCCGTCGACTTCCAGCAACGTGTACGAGGCCGAAGTCGGTGACCTCGACGGCGACACGGACATCGACATGTTCTTCGTGAGCCTAAGCGGCTTTGCCGAGGGGCCGATCTCGAACAACATGGTCCCGACGGGCACGCTTGGTTTCACCAAGGGCAGCAGCCTGTCGAGCGGCGACGACAACGAGATCGCGCTACTTGACTACGACAACGACGGCGACTTCGACGCGGTTGTGGGTTCGCTCACGAACACCGAGAAGATGATGAAGAACGACGGCTCGGGCGCGTTCACGGTCGCGAATGGAACGTTTACGGCTAAGGGCGACTCGACGCTTGACGCGACGGTGGCCGACCTGAACAACGACGGCGCCTACGAGGTCATCACCGCGCAGGGCGAGTCCGGTACGGCGAACTGGGATAACAAGCTGTACCTGAACACGGGTTCGGCCGACACGCTTGCGCCGATCATCGTGCGTGAAGAGGACGTGGCGTCGGGCGCTTCCGGCCCTTGGATCGTGCGCTCGGAGATCCGTGACCAAGTCATGGACGATGGCAAGAACTGGGTGACCGCGGACCTCGATTACGTTGTCCGCACCGGCCCGATGACCGCTGCGGTCACGACTCAGGGCTTGACCTTCTCGCCCGCCGTCCTGACCGTTGCGGCTGGCACGACCGTGACCTGGACCAACACGGGGGCCAGCGGCATCCAGCACACGGTGACCAGCTCGACGCCCGGTTACGCCTTCGATTCCGGGCTCTTCAACCCCGGTGAGACCTTCAGCTACACCTTCGTGCGTCCGGGCACCTACGACTACTTCTGCATCCCGCACGTCGGCTTCGGCATGACGGGTCAGGTGATCGTGACGGCTGGCACTTCGCAGAAGGGCGAGGTGCTCGACATGGGCGGCGGCGGCATGGTTCGCTTCGAGATGGCCGACACGTCCGGCGGCACCGGTGTGGACCTCGTCTACGAGCGTCGCTTCACGGACTGGCCCGGGAACTTCACGGTCTCGGAAGTGCAGGTTGTGTCGCTCGGCGGCAGCAGCGGCAGCTTCACCGTCTACGGCACCGGCTCTTCGGCGGCGAACTACATGGCGATCGCGGGCACTGGCTCGACCCAGATCAACAACGCGTTCCAGGTCGTGACGACTGGCGTGACCCAAGTGGGAGTGTTCGTGGTGGCCAGCTTGAACCAGACCAACACGCCGCTGTTCGGCGGCACGATGCTGGCTGACTTCTTCAACCAGTTGATTCCGCTGACCTTCGCACCCGCCGCGGGTGGCACGGCGACCATGCCGGGCTTCATTCCGAACGACCCGACACTGGTGGGCCTGCCGGTCTTCTTCCAGTCGGGTATCACGGACGCGACCCAGCCGGGTGGCTTCGGAATGTCCGACGGCCTGCAGCTGATCATCGGCGCCTAAGCCGACGGCTGAACGGAAACGAACCTGCCCCCTTCGCGCTTGTCGCGAAGGGGGCAGTATGCTTTTGGGATGATCACGAACCTGTTTCTTTGTGCGCTGCCCCTTGTGGGCGAGCCCGCGCCGCTCTTCCATGACGTTGCCTTGCCGTCGAGCCAGATGACGTCGGGGACGACGGCGAAGGATTGGATTGTTGAGGTCGACGGCGGGGGGCTCTTGGTTGCCGACTACGACGGCGACGGGCAGCTTGACGTGGTGCTTGTGGATGGCTCGACGCCCACGCGCGCGCAAGCAGGGCAGCTGGGGCAGGCGCCGCGGCTGCTTCTGGGCGACGGCAAGTTGGGCTTTGCGCCCGCGAGTGAAGCGTGGCAGATTCCCGCCGGTCGCTGGGGGATGGCGGGGGCCGCGGGGGATCTGAATGGCGACGGGACGGCGGACCTCGTGATCACGAACTGGGGCGCGGATCAGGTGGCGCTGAACACTGGCGCCGGCTTTGGCGCACTGGATGGCAGCGGGCTGGAAGGCGAGCGATGGGGGACGAGTGCGGCGCTCTTGGATTTCGACTTTGATGGCGTGTTGGATCTGTACGTCGTGAACTACTTGGACTTTGACTTTGATGCGGTGGCGTCGCGGGCGAGTGGCAGCTGCGAGTGGAAAGGGGCGAACGTGAACTGCGGGCCGGAGGGCCTGACTCCGCAGGCTGATCAGCTGTATCGCGGAGTGGGCGATGGGCGCTTTGCCGACGTCTCGAAGGCGCTGGGGTTGGATGCGGCGCGGGCGTCGTTTGGCTTGGGCATCGTCGCGGGGGACTTCGATGCGGATGGGGATGCGGATGTGTATGTGACGAACGACTCGATGCCGAATCACCTGTGGGAGAACCGCGTGCGCGACGAGGCGGGCGGCTTTGCCGAGGTTGCGATGCGCCGCGGTGTTGCGGTCAGCGCCAACGGGCGCGAAGAGGCGGGGATGGGGGTGGCCGAGGGCGACCTCGATGGCGACGGACGCGCGGACTTTGTGGTCACGAACTTCTCGGGCGAGACGCACAGCTTGTACCTGTCGGGCGGGCGGCGCAGCTACCGCGAGCGCGGCGGGCAGCGCGGCGTGGGCAGTGCCAGCATGAAGCTGCTCGGCTGGGGGACTGGGCTGGCGGACTTCGATCTTGACGGCGACTTGGATCTGTTTGCCTGCCATGGGCACGTGTATCCGCAGGCCGATCAGCCGGGCAGCGACACCAGCTACGCGCAACCGGACCTCTTGTGGCGCAACACGGGTGGGGCAAGCGTGCCGGACTTCGAGGTCGAGCCGCTGAGCGACGCGGCGGCTTTTGTGTCGCGCGCCGCAGTGGCCGCGGACTTCGATCGCGATGGCGATCTGGACCTGATGACGATCGAGCTCGATGGACCTGTGCATCTGCTGGCGAACAGCGCGGCGGGAGCCGGTGGGCATTGGTTGGGCGTGCGGCTTGTGGATGAGGATGCGGAGCGCGCGCGGCCTGTTTTAGGTGCGCGCGTTGAGCTGGTGTGGAAGACGGAAGCGGGCGAAGGCAAGGCAGTGCGCGAGATGCGTTCGAGCGCGGGCTTCCAGGCCTGTGGCCCCGAAGAGCTGCACTTTGGCCTGGGAGCGGTGGCTAGCTTGAGCGCCTTGCGCGTGACGTGGCCCGACGGCGCGCTTGAGGAGTTCGAGCCGCCCGCCTGCGATGCGTGGGTGAGCTTGAAGCGCGGAACGGGGGTAGTGCGATGAGTCTTTTGATCACGGTCTTCTTGGCGCTCGCACCGGTTCAAGCGGGACCTGTTGCCGGTGGCGGGAGCGATGGGCCCGCGCCGCTGGAGCTGGTTCTGCCGGCTGGTGAGCCCGGCGCATGGGATGGCTTCTTCGTCCAACATCAGCCCGCGCGGGAGAGCTTGGCCGCCGTCCCGCGGCAGGCCCTCGAGCTTGCGACGGCGGCTCAGGCGGCGTATGACCGCGGCGACTTCCCCACGGCTTACCGCGTGGCCGAGGAGGCGCTGGTGGCGGCTCCCGACTTTCCGCCGACGCTGCTTCTGCTTGGGACGGCGGCGTTTCGGCTGCGGCGGCATGGCGACGTGAAGGCTGTGCTCGGTCGCTTCTTAGACGTTGCGCCGAGCGAGCTGTGGCGCACGCAGGTGCTAGGCCACTCGCTGTACTCGCTGGGCGAGTACGCGGCGGCCCGCGACCACTATGACCGTGTGCTTGAGGTGTTTCCCGCTAGCATCGAGGCGCATCGTGGCCGAGCGCTGGCGCTGTACCGGATGGGCGCGGATCAGGCGGCAGCGGACGAATTGGCGAGCCTAGTCGAGCTTGCCCCTGACTCGGGAGCGGTGTGGGCGTGGTTGGCACAGGTGCGCTTCGATATGGATCAGCTCGAGGGCGCCTTGGTTGCGGCGAAACGTGCGATCGAGCTGGAGCCGTTGGATCCGCGCGCGCATTACATCGCGTCACGCGCGCTGTTCGATCTGGGCCGCGACGAGGAAGCCGAGGCGGCGGAGAAGCGCTGGGGTGAGCTCAACGAGGCGCGCTCTGCGATTGACAGTTTGCGCAACCGGTTGCTGTATGCGCCCGCCGACATCGCGCTGCACTTCGAGCTTGCGCGGCAGTACGCGCAGCTAGGCGATGTGGCCAGCTTGGAGTCCGCGATTGCGCGGCTCTTGTCGCAGCCTGCCAATGCCACGGCGCTCCTCGAGCGCGGGCTGCGAGCCTTCGAGCTGCTGAACCGGGCGAGCGCAAAGCCGCAGGCCAAGAAGCTCCTCGACAAGTTGGCCGAGCTCTATCCCGACGAGCCACGGATCCAGGCGCTGCAGTTGATCAAATGAATGAAGCCCCTGGCGCCGTGAGGCGACAGGGGCTTCCCTTCCACTTCCACTTCTCGAACTTAGCGATCCCATGGTTTTCCATGGGGGGCTAAGCGCCGAGTGGTCTTGTTGCCAGCCTGAGATCAGGCCGTGTTGCGCTTCTTGGCGGGGCGTCCGCCTTTCTTTTGCTTCGGTTTCATGCCTGCGGAGAACGTGCCCCAGTCTTCCTTCGAGAACAGCCGCACCTGGGCGCCGCACCGGACGCAGTACGAGTGGTCCATGCTCATCAAGTAGGGCACGTACTCTTCGCAGTCGTGGCAGTACTTGTGGTCGTCGTAGAAGTCGCTGTTGGCCATGAGGTCTCCTTAGGGGGTCTCGGGTGAGCGCCGGGTTGCGGCAGGGGACTCCAAGCACCTTCGTGGCCAAGTGTCCCGATCTCACTGGGTGAAATCCGTATCTCCTCTCAGTCAAATGAGTTGTGATCGGACAGGCGGGTGGAGCGCTTGGGTAGCGGTTCGCTCACTTGTCGCATTTTCAAGACGGGCTTCCAGCTGTCGAGGTTCCGTTAGCGGGAGGTTTCCGTGCAAAACACCGGTGATGGAGTGGCGCCGTTCGTTCGTAAACATCTTGCAATAATGCGTTTACGTCAAGTGCCACGGGCCTTCGTCTAGGGTGTCGTTTTCGCGCAACGCCAAAGCGCGACGTCCCAAATTTAGGACGAGCGATCCGAGGCAAGGTCAAGATCGCGCTCGAGAAGCGCGCGGTATCCGGGCTCGCTCTCCGCTTGAAGCGCCGCTTCGAGCTCCTTGGCGACATTGCGGTCGCTGCTGTGCCCGCGCGCCAGCGCCCATGCGGCCGCCTCGCGCACCATGGCAGACGGGTCCTGGCGCAGGAGCGCGCCCAGCAGATCACGGCTCTCCTCGGTCGGCTGCATGCCCAAAACAAGCGCCGCATTCCGCGCCAAGCCCTCGCGGCGCGGCCGCTGGACCGCGGACCCCTGCCAAGCAGACTTGAACCCGGCCTCATCCTGCAAGAGCCACGAATCAAGCCCCTGCTCTAGCCGCGCGTGCGTGCCCCAATCCGCGCCACGGTCCGGCGCCTTGCCTCCCCACGGACAGACCTCGCTGCAGATGTCGCACCCAAAGGCCCAGCCCGAGAGCTCCTCGCGCAGCTCGTGGGGGATCGCGCCCCGGTTCTCGATCGTCTGATAACTGATGCAGAGTCCCGCGTCGACCCGCCCCGGCTGCAGGATCGCCCCGGTTGGACACGCGTCGAGGCAGGCCGTGCAGGTCCCGCAAGAGCCCGCCGGCGCGGTCCCCAGCGCCTCGAAATCGCCCTCGATCACAAGCTCGCCGATCGAAAACCACGGTCCGAAAGCCGGATTCAGCAGATTCGCGGCCTTCGAGGCGAAGCCGATGCCCGCCGCCGCCGCGTGCGAGCGCTCGAGCAGCGGCGCCGCATCGGTCATCGCGCGGCCGGCGCGGCCGGGCGCCAAAAGCCCCTCGCGGTCCAGCGCCTTGGCCAGCCGGCCAAGGTCCTTCCCGATCCGGTTGTGGTAGTCCCGGCCCACGGCATAGCGGGCGACGCGCCCGCCGCCAGGAAGCTCAAAACCCGCCCGTGAGTGCCCCAGACCAACCACAAGCAAGCTCGCAGGCGCCTTGCCCAGCCCGCGCGGGTCCGCGATCCGCCCGCGATTCCGCTCAAGCCAGTCCATGTCCGCCGCCAGCCCGTCATCCAGCCAGGCCTCGAACAGCCCGGCATCCGGCGGCGGAGCCAAGGGCGTCAGCCCGGCCAGGTCGAAACCCGCCTCGTGGGCCATTTCCAGGATTGTAGCCTCTCTGTTCACGCGCCTATCATCCACGCCGTAGGGCCATTTGTCAGCCGTGATGTCGACTCGATCCCGCTTTGCCGAGGACGGATTGGCCTTGCGAGCGCTTCCTGGGGGTAGACTTTTGCTTCATCGACCCCGCTAGTCTCTTGGCTTCCGACCGCCTCTCCATCATGCGCATCCCCGCACTTCTCTTCTCGGCCCTGCTCCTCACCTCCACCGCTCCCGCCACGTTCGCTCAGGATTCGGGCGGCAAGCGTGACGACGTCAAGGTTATGACCTCGTCGGATTGGGAGCGTGTGATGGCGCTTTACAAGCACTCACAGGGGGGTGCCGAGCGCTTCGACGGGCTCAAGACCCTCTCGTTCGACTTCACGCCGGTGATCATCAATGAAGAGGGCGAGGAGATGCCCTCGGCCACGCGCCATATCACGTACCTCATGCGGCCGAACGCGGACGATCAGGAGGTGCGCTCGATGCGCATCGAGACCGAGGTCCCGATTCAGGGCGAGAGCGGGGAAGAGAAGATCAAGACGGTCTCGTTCGTGACTGCGCTATCCGTGAAGGTCTTTACTGAGGATGCAACCGGGGCCTACTCGGAGGTCGAGGCGCGCGAGCTCCAAGCCGCTGCGGTCTTCGACGCCAAGGGCTTGTGGGCGCAGCTTGACTTGATCTTGTATCCCGACTCGCGCGACTTGCGCTGCACGTTCTCGGGCGTGCTCACCCGCGATTCGAAGCGCTACGCGGCCGTTGAGGCCGAGTTCCGGCCCGGCCGCGAGGTTCCGGAGCCCGCGCGCCTCTACTTCAGCGCGGTCTCGTCCTTGGTCGAGCGCATCGACGTCTTCGATCCCAAGACCCACTTGCGGACCGGTACGACCTACCTCGAGCAGTACAAGGACCATGACGGCATCAAGTTCCCGGAGCAGTTCCGGTTCGTCGATCGCCGCGGCAAGGCGCTCGCATTTTGGCGCTTCGCCAACGTGAAGATGAACCCGGTCTTGCCGGAGACCCAGTTCCAGAAGCCGTAGGGCGCGACGGGGCAGTTTTTGGGCAGCTGTTCCAGATCCCATAAGCCGCCTGAGAGGCTTGGCTTGCGAGGATTTACGCAGCCGATTCGCCCCAGTTGGGAATGCTTTCCCTAGGCTGTTCGGTAACCCCGTTCCAAGCCGCTTCTAATATGTAGGTGTTCGATGGCATGCCGGGCGGCAACTCCCGCCTCCCCCTCCCCGTGTCCGCCTGAAAACTAGATGAACCGATCCTTCCCCATTCAGTTGACCGCGGAGCCCGTGGTTTGACACCGCCGCTCTATCAGGGCCCGGATGCATTGATTGCACCGGCGTTCGATCGCGCGGAACTTCGGCCTAAAGTGCTGGAGATCGCCGCCGAGATCGACGCGGTCACGGTAGCCAGCCTGGCTCCCTTGCTCGCCATTCTTAAAGATGAAGAGCGCACGCCCGACAACGTTCGGGACGCACTCTCGACACAGGTCATGGAGCTCTTCCGCTTGCATCAGAGCCGGACCTGTTTCGGCCTGCTTTACGAGCTCAACGGGCAGCACCTCGTCCAGCACGTCGCCGCGCGCCTGCGCCGGTATCAAAGTCGCGCCGATGCGCGGGATGTGCTTCAAGAGGTCTTCTTCAACATCCATCGCTACCCGCACCGCTTCAATGCGGAGCGCGAGGACGCCTTCCGCGTCTGGTCTGCAACGATCGTGCGCAACACCGTGCTCAAGCACCTGCGCTCGTCCAACCGCGGCGGCCGCGCCGAAGTGGCGATCGACGATCTGCCGGAGCCCACCGAAGAGGGCGTCAAAAGCCCGCTTGGCGGTGTCGTCGAGGCCGAGAGCGTCGAAGAGTGCAACCGGGTCTACGTGACCTACTTGCACCTTTACCTGCGCTTCTTTGGCCAGCTCTCTGGGCGCGAGCAGCGCGCGATTCACCTTGTCGAGATCGACGGGGCGAGCTATCGCGAAGCAGCGTTGGACCTCGGCATCAAGCTCGAGAACCTCAAGATGGTCATCTTCCGCGCGCGCCGGAAGATTCACCGTTCCATGCGGCGCGTATTCGAAGGATTGCCGCCGGACGTGCGCCCGGCTCGCAGCCCCAAGCCCAGTTCTTCCAGGATTTCAAGTTCAACCGTTTCTCGGTCGCGCACGACCGCTAGTGAACTTGCGGGCGACCGCCTCGGAGATGTGAATTCATGAAACAAAGTTGGTGGACAGAGGTGACCCCAGACGTGTGCCTGAGTTTTCAGGCAGACCTCTCGGCCCTGACCGATGGGGAGCTCGACTCCCTTGCGGCAACCCGTGCAGTCGCACACCTTGAGGTGTGCGCAGGCTGCCATGATTTCTTCGACGACGTCCGCGAGATGGCACGCGCCCATCGCGACCTCTCGGATCCGGACGCTCTTCTGGCCCGTGTCTCGTCGTTGACCGGCCAAGAGCTGTTCCACGAGGCCGAGTCCAAGGGGCTCTCCACGCGGCTCGCGACGATTTTCTACCAGCTTGGCAAGGCCTACGTCCTTTTGGCGACGGACGATGCCTACCGCCTCGAGATCTTCGAGCCGGCCGTCAAAGTCGAGTCCGAGAAGACACGCGGTCGCGGCTTTGTTGATGGCGTGCTCGAAAGTGGCCGTGGGACGGCTGACGTCGATTGGGACGGTGCACGCCATATGCTGAACGGGCGGTTGACGAAGATTGAAGGGCACCTCGAAAAGGGCAAGCGCCTGCTCGAAGAGGCCCTGACTGTCGATCCCGATCACGAAGAAGCGCGCCTGTATCGCGCCTTCGTTCACGCTCATGAAGGTCGCCGGATGCGCGCTGCGGAGGACCTCCGCTACGTGTTCGATTCAGCGATGGACGAGACCAACCGCGGCCATGCTGCCGTGCAACTCGGGAAGCTGTATGGCCAGGAGCGCGATGATCGTCGCGCGCTTGTCTGCTATCGCTGGGTGACGATCAGCGGACTCGCTGATGTCGATTCGCGCTTCTACTTCGTGCGCTACAACGCGGCTCTCTGCTACCTGAACATGGGGCAAGGCGATCGCTCGATCGACATGCTGCGACAGCTGCTTGATCACCACCCGGGCCAGGCTTCGAAGATTGCCGACGCCCTCAGTTCCAGTACTCCTAAGACGCAAGAGCGCATGGCGACCACGCCAGGCTTCGCCGAGGGACTTATCCAACGCTGTCCTGAGCTCTTTGAAGACCAGGGCGAGAATCTCGAGACACAAGAAATAGTGGCTGAATCCGTGGAGGATGAAGCATGTTGACCTCAATGACCGAACGCGTGGCCTTCGCCCTTGGTGGTGGCTTGTTTTTGCTTTGCCTCGGACTGGGCGCCCAAGCGGGGCCCGGCGATTTCGCCCCGGGTGATGACCTGATCGGCAGCCTGCCGATCATGTATCCCGAAGGCTCTGGCTCGGGGTTGTCCTCGGGACCGCAGACTTTCGGAGGCGAGCTCGAGGGGACCATGGACGTCACCATGACCTTGACCGGAAGCATGTCCGCTGTCGAAGGCGCGGTCCTTGACGCCTATGGCGTGGGCTGGGTCGAGGTCGAAAAGACCGACACGGTTGGCATCTTCACGTACGTCTTCCACGGCGATGTGATTGTCGACATGAAGCGCGGTGCTCTCGAGCGCGGCCTTCAGGCTGGCTTGCGTCCAGGCATCGACTTCATGGGTGGCCAAGGCAAGGTGGACTGGAACGGCAAAACGACGTCGGTCTTCTCCGTCGTGAACCCGCTGATCGACCTGCCCTTCGAGACCGTCTTGACGAATGGTGTCGCCGATGCGGGCCCGATCGCTTTGGACATGATCTCTCGCAAGCAAGCGTATTCGCACTTCGGCCTGCAGTCGTACGGCGACGTGATTCAACTCGAGCTGATCACCTACTAAGGCGAATCCAACGCATACGGTGCCAGGCACCGGTTGCACAGGATTCGGCAATGAAGGTCCCCCTTCGACCGAGGCGATAGCTTCGGACGAAGGGGGACCTTCAGCATTGTGGGGGCACTGGTTGCCGAATCCTGTGCAACCTGTGCCTGGCACCGTATGCGTTGGATTCGCGGTGATTGGTAGAGTGAGCCGTATGCTTGAGAACTCAGTCGGGGGAACGTGGATTGGATTGGACGCGGGGACGACGGGCGTGACGGCCGTGCTCTTCGATGCGGACATGCGGCCCCTGGCGCGCTCGAGTGCCGAGTTCCCGCAGCACTTCCCGCAGCCAGGTTGGGTCGAGCACGATGCGGCTGAAATCCTGGCAGCGGTGGATTCGACGCTCGCCGAAGTGCGGCGCGCCCCGGGAGCTGACCGCCTGGCGGGCATTGGGATCACGAATCAGCGCGAGACGGTCTTTGCAGTGGATGCAAAGACGGGCACAGCGCTGGCACGGGGCATCGTCTGGCAGGATCGGCGGACGAGTGAGCGTTGCCGCGGGCTTGGGCCTGAGGTTGAGCGCATTCGGGCCGTGACGGGCTTGCCGGTGGACCCGTATTTCAGCGGGACCAAGATCGAGTGGCTGCTTGCCCAGGTTCCAGGCTTGAGGAGCAGGGCTCAGCAAGGGGGTGTGCGCTTCTTGACGGTGGATGCGCTCTTGATTCATCACTTGACGGGCGGCGGTGTGGTGGCGACGGATCCGACGAACGCCTCGCGGACGATGCTGTTTGACATCGAGGCGCGGGCTTGGGACTCGAAGCTGTGCGCGCTCTTTGGGATCAAGCCGGAGTGGCTGCCCGAGGTGCGGCCTTCGGCGGGGGCGTTTGGCAGCTTCGAAGGCGTCCCGATCTGTGGCGTTGCGGGCGACCAACAGGCCGCCTTGTTCGGTCAAGGAGCGTGGCATCCAGGCAGTGCGAAGTGCACGTTCGGGACCGGGACGTTCTTGCTGGTGAACTCTGGCAAGGTGCGCCCGCGCGTTCCAGACGGTTTGCTGACGACGCTCGCGGTGGGGCCCCAAGGCGAGCCCGTGTTTGCCATCGAGGGCAGCGTCTTCATGGGCGGAGCGGTTGTGCAGTGGTTGCGGGATCAAATGGGCTTCATCGAGAGTGCCGAAATGAGCGAGGCGGTCGCGAGTTCGGTCTCCGATACCGGCGGCGTGCACTTGGTGCCAGCGTTTACCGGGCTGGGCGCGCCGCATTGGGACGCGGATGCGCGTGCGGCGATCTTGGGGATGACCCGGGGAACCGGGCGCGCCGAGATCGTGCGCGCAGGCCTTGAGGCGATCGCCTTTCAGAATGCCGAGCTGGTCGAGCTCTTGCGGCGTGAGTCGGGACTCGAGTTGCAGCGGCTGTTGGTCGACGGCGGTGCGGCCTCGAACAACCTCTTGATGCAGATGCAGGCGGACCTAGCGGGCTTGGTTGTCGAGCGGCCGCCGAGTGTCGAGGCCACAGCTAGGGGAGCGGCCGCTCTGGCTGCGCTGGGTCAAGGGGCTTGGAAGGCAGACGAGCCCCCGGCGGGGCTTGTCGAGAAGGGGACCTCGTTCGAGCCCGAGCTGGCCGCTCCGGAGCGCGGGGCAAGGCTCGCCGGCTGGCGCCGAGCCGTTGAGCGCGTGCGCTCCTGAGCGAGCGCATGTCGTGGTACGAGGCCGGCGCAGCTCGCTAGGTCTCGAACCTCCCGCAAGGTAGCTGACCTCAAGTTGGGCCCGCATGCGGAGGAAGTACTCCTTCTCGGCCTGGGTCAGCATGGGAGCGCGCCGCCGGATTGGCGGTCAGTCCGTAGCAAGCTCGGCTTCAGCCTGGGCTTGGTAGTCCTCATCGGTGTCGTCCCCGTTGTCGTAGTCGGGAGCGAAGTAGGGCAGCTCGGGGTAGTAGAAGAACGTGCCGAGGCCGAGGTGGATTGGGCCGAGTGTGATCGCCGCGCCAAGGGCGCCGACCTCTAGGGCAAGCAGGTTGGCGATGCGGATCGAAGCGAGACTGCCGTCACTGGGGCCGTTGAGAAGCGTGGCGTCGAAGAGGCCGGACTCGTCGGACATGCCAAAGGCCAAGTAGCCATCGACTAGACCGCTGGCTTGAAAGCCGTTGGGGTTGTCGCTGGAATCGATGCGCACAATCGTGCAAGAGGAGAGGGCAGCGAGGGCAAGCCCCGCGATGAGGGTGGATTTCATAAAGGGCTTGTTCGGAAACGGGCGGGCAATCTTGCTCATTTGGCGAAGGATTCCTGCATGAACTTGAGATCCAAGGCGGCGCCCGGTTTGACGAGCATGGCCCAGTCGAGCTTGCCGCGGAAGCGATCGCGCACCAAGGCCTCGAGGGGCAGGCCCTCCAGCACGGCCAGGTTTTTCTCCTCGATGAAGAGGGCGCCCGTGGGGTGCGCCTCGCACCAGCTCAAAATCGCCTTCGCGGCGTCCTCCGTATCGGCGCTGAGCGAGTCGACATGATTGGTCTCGAAGATCAGGTTGTACATGCCGGCTTGCTTGTTGCCCACGGTGGCCAGCGGGCGGCCCTTGATGGTCGAGAGATGGGGCTCGCGGACGATGTTCTCGAAGACTGCCAGGCGCGCAAAGCCGGAGTGAATCGGGAACAAGAGCGCATAGAGGCCGAGCCCGAAGGTGGCGGCCATGGCCGGGATGCGGAGCTTGGCGCGGAAGAGGACGGCGGCCGCAATCGATGCGACACCTAGGCCGCTGAACAGAAGCCCATTCCAGAAGGCCGAGGCGCGCAGCGCTGCCGCGCGGTCGCCGTACCCGTCGAGAGGGTCGCTGAACCAAGCGAAGCGGATCACCAAGAGGATCGCCGCGAGCAACACGAGGAAGCTGCCAGCGATCACACTCGAGCGCCGAATCAGGGCCGGGCGCGCTTCGAAATCGGCGGCGAAGAGCAGCGCCAAGGCCGGCAGCATGGGCAGCAGGTAGTGCGGTTGCTTGCCCGAGATCAGCGACCACACGACGAAGATGACGAGGCTTGCGATCACGAGTTGGCGCAGGATCGGAGCGCTCATCGCCGTCTTCCTGAGGCGCCGAAGGGGCGTCAAGAGCTGACCCGAGTAAGGCAGTGCGGCCACGATGATGATCGGGACGTACCAGAACGGCGAGCGCGCGTGCGCGAAGGAGTTGACGACGCGGCCGGCCGTCTGGTTCCAGGCCAAGTTGGCCGCAAAGTCGCCGCCCTCAGCCGACGAACCGCCGGCCTTCAGGATCGCTACGTACGCCCAGCCGCCCAGGACAACAAAGCCGGGGATGAGCTGGGCGAGTAGGTTCGATGTCCACGCTCGCCGACCCTCTCTCTTTGACGAGAGTACCCAGCCAAAGGGAAGCGCGAACACGAGCGCAGCAGGCCCCTTGGCCATCATCATCGGAACCGAGGCCGCCATGGCGAGAAGATCTCGGCCCTCGAAGCGCGCCCACAGGAACAGCCAGACGAAGACGGCCAGCATGGCGTCGAATAGGACAACTCCGGAGAAAATCAGCGGCATGACCATGCCCGCGACTAACCAATCGACATGGCGGAGGCCCAGCTTGTCGCCGATGCGCCCGATCAAAAGGACGGTGGCGCTTGAGAAGATCGCAGGCCAAACCATCAGCGAGGCGCCGAGTGAGAAGCCAAGGCTGTGCGCGGCCCAAGCGAACCAGAATAGAAGTGGCGTCTTGTGCGAGTACCCCTCGCCATTCAGCGTGAGGACCAGCTTGCTGCCCGACAGCATCTCGCGAAAGACCTCGGCGTAGCGCGTCTCGTCCAGCGGCAGCGGGCCACGCAGGAAGAGAATGCTCCAGCCGAGGAGCAAGACGACGAGCGCGGGGGCGAGTCGCGCGGACCAAGACCTTGAAGTTACAGCTGTTGTTTCAACCACTTGAGGAAGCGACCTTCGAGGTCATCTTTGCCGGGTTCGGCGCTGGAGAGGGGGCGCTCGAACACCTCATGAATGATGTCTTCGAACGTGCGGTCGTCGTCCGCGATGTTGGACTTGGCCATCTCGATCATCAGGTTGCCAAAGCGCGCCTTGGAGTCGCGCGTGGACGAGCCCGCGTCCGTGCGGATCCACTCGGCGAAGACCGTGCGGTAGGCGCGGAAGAACTCCATGTAGTCGCCGACGAAGTCTTCGCCAGGCATCGCCTTGTCGATGGCCGGAGTGCCGAGGAACGGGGCCATGACAACGGCATCCTTCGATTCGTCATCGTCGCGGAGCAAGAACGAGCGCAGCTTCTCAGCGGCGCCCTGCCCCGAGAGGTTGCCCGCCTTCTGGTTGTTGGCAAGCTTGCTGATGAAGCGGAACTGGCCCTCGAACTCGCGCCACGTACTGTCCGCGTTCAGCGGCGGTAGCGTGCCGCCGTTTGGGTTGCCGCCGGGCACGAAGACCTCGCGCGGGGGCGTCGAGCGTCCGCGCGGGTCGCCTTCGAGGCGTGCGTGGTCGTGGCCGAACAGGTCGATGTCGACGTTGATCGCCAGGCCGACGGCCAGCGCGGGGTCGATACGATCCTCGTAGTAGTTCTTCAAGAGGCTCAAGAACGCGCGCTGAACGACGTGCTGCTGCAGCTCGTCATCGCGGCGCTGATTCATCGGCACGCCCTTGTTGACGTCGGTGGGGTGGGCGGGATCAAGGTACTCCAGAGCGATCGCGCGCATGTCCATGATGCGCCCCTCGATCCATGTCTGCAGGTTGTCGGTCCAGTAGTTGGGCCGCTCGTCTTCGAAGACGAACCCCGCGTAGCAGACAAGCCGCACGAACTCATAGCGCGTAGGGCACAGGATGATCGGGCTCGACTTAGCGCCCTCGCGTTCGAGGCCCAAGGACTCGCCCTTCAGGAACGAGGCTTGCAATCGGTTGGCTGCGTCGACGTACTTCGACGACGCCTTCAGCGCGACGAGCAGGTTCAGGTCTTCCTTCTTGTCGAGCTTCCCGAGCTTCGACGTGCTCCAGCCGGTGACCCACTTGTCGAGGGTCTTAAGGTCAGCGAGGGGCTTGCGCAACTTCCCGGACACGGGCTCCAGCATGTCGAGCCAGTCCTGCTGCAGCGCGAGCATGTAGTGGCAGAGCTCGCGGAACGTCTCGGCGGTCTGCTTATCCTTTAGGTTGTCGACAGGGTGGTAGATGTCGAAGATGCCCAGCGAGATGTGGGCGTACCCGCGGTCGAGGATGCCGCGGAAATCGACGTCCCAATCGTCGATGCCCACCAAGTTGTTATCGAGGGCGAAACCGTTGGCGAGACGCTCGAAGTCCAGCGTGTCGTCAGTTGCGGGAGCGGCCGAAGAACCGACCAGAAGCAGGAGGCCGATGGCGAGGAGTTTGAGCGGGTTCATCATTGCGAGTTGTCGGTTTTTGGATCGGGGATCTGGGTAAAGCAACCGTCGAGGCAGAGCCTGCCGGAGTCTTGCATCTCTACGTGCGAATCTCCATCGAGATACCCCATGCCTGCAAGTTCCTTCGCATCTCCTGATGTGAGCTCGGTAAACAAGCTCGCCCGTTTGGGCGCCAGGGAGCGCTGGAGCTGCGTTTTGGTGCGAATTGGGGCCAAAAGCTCGTCAAAGAGGGCCATTTCTGGCGAACCGGGGCCAAATGCGGCACCCGGGCCTCTCTCTAGGGGATTTTTGAGCCGATCGAACCAGACGCCCGTCGCTTGGCCCTCGCGGTCGACCGTCCGGATGTAGTGGCGATCCCGAAGCAGGATGGCCGTCTTGCGCTCGGGCGTCGGCGAGCCGCGCTGGAAGACCATGAGCTCGCTCAAGTAGGCGGTCTCTTCGTTGACCTGGTCGCCGCTCATGATGCCCGAAAGGTCGCGTCCGCTGACAGAGGCCGGCGGAGCCACGTCGGCGATGGCCGAGATCGTGGGCGCGATATCAATGATGCCAACCGGGCCCGCGACGCGCTTGCCTTCGGGCAGATGCCCGGGCCACGAGAAGATCAAGGGGACCTGCGTGGTCTCGCGGAAAAGATGCGTGCGGTGGGTTTTGTGGCCGTGCTCGTAGAACTCTTCGCCGTGATCCGAGGTCAGGACGATCAGTGTGTCCTCGGTGAGGCCGCGTCTCTCGAGCTCGGCGAACAGGCGGCCGAGCTGCGAGTCGACCCAGGCAACTTCGCCGTGGTAGAGCGCCTGGAGGTGCTCGAGATCGGCTTTTGGCAGCCCGCCGTTGATCTTCGAGTCGGGAGAGCTGACGTTGCGGCCATCGACGGTGCCCGTGTAGTCGGCGTCGAACGCCTTGTCGAAAGGGCTGGGCGGCACATAGTCGTCGTGGACGTCGAAGAGGTGCAGGAACAGGAAGAACGGGGAATCGTCCGCCTGGTCGAGCCACTCGAGGCCAGCATCGACGACGAGGTTCGCGCTGGGGGCTTGCTGATCGAAGGCCAGGGGCTCTTCGGTCGTCCACTCGCGAAGCTCTTCCGTCTTGCGTTCGGCGACGAGCTTGAGGTAGCGCTCGCGCTTCGGGCCGTCGGCCCACACGGTGTTCCCGACGCGGCGCCACGTCTCGAAGCCTTGGCCGAAGCCGAACTTCGAGTCGAGGTACTTCCAGGTAAAGAAGCCCGCAGCTTGGTAGCCCGCCCGGCCAAGCGACTCGGAGAGGTACTCACCTCGCAGCGGCAGTTCGTCGGGACCGCCTTCGACTCTGACCGCATTCCAAAGGCGCTCATCGCAGATGCCATGAGCGCTGACAGTCAGCCCGGTCAGCATCGAGATGTGGGCGGGCAGGGTCCACGACGTGGACGACGTGACGTCCTCGAAGAGCACCCCGCGCGAGGCGAGTGCGTCGATATTCGGCGAGGTCGCATCCGGGCACCCGTAGGCCGAGAGGGCATCCGCGCGCAGCGTGTCGATGCTGATCAAGATGACGTTGGGTTTCGTGGCCAGCTCCGCATTCGGAGAGCAGCTCACGGCACTCACGCCGCTTGCGAGCAGCAGCAACAACAGGGGCATACCCCGAACTTCTTTCCGCCTTTCCATCCGGGGATCTTAGCAGCCTGGTCGCCTTCGGAGTCTTGCGCAACTTTGCGCTCATCCCGCGCGCTTCGCCTCCGATACCCCTTGTGCTACCCACGAATGGCCCCACGCCCGCTATGGACTCAACACCCTACGACATCCCCAATCATCTGCTCGCCGGCACCGGTGCCGCGCAGAATCGCCAGCTTGCCACAGCCCTGCGCGTCGGCCGTGTTTTGCGCGGTCAGGTGCTGGAGGCCTTTGGCAACGATGCCTACCTGATTCGCGTCGGGAAGCATCGCTTCTCGCTGCAGGCCGACCTGCAGCTGTCCGTGGGGCAGGGATTCTTCTTCCGCGTGGAGAAAGGCAAGCGCGCCGACGAACTGACGCTGCGCATTTTGTCGGACCCCGGGCTGACCGAATTCCGCCTGCACGATGCACTGCGCATGGTTTTGCGCCAGGAGCGGCCGTTGGGAGAGCTGATTGTCGAGCTGTCGGAGACGCTGCCGACCCTCGCCGAGGGCCTGACGCCGCCCGAGCGCAAGTTGGCGGCTGAGCTGGCCGAGCGCTTGAAAGAGCACGTGCTTGAGCCCGGCGCCGATGGCGTCGAGCTGGGCGATTTGCTGGCGCGCATTGGGCTTGGCTACGAGGCGAGTCTGCTGCGCCTGGGGGGGAGCTCTGCCGACCCGATCGACGCGGCGCTCGCGAGCCTGGTTGGCGTGGACCACGACCTGAAGGCCGAGCTCTTGGACAGCCTGCGCCGCGCCGGAGACGGCGCGCTTGCGGTTGAGCTGAACGCCGCTCTCGCCGCGCTCGAGGCCGAGCAAGTCTTACACGTTGCGCGCCAAGTCGAGGGCGACCCGAACCACTGGACGTTCCCGGTGCGCGATGGCGAGCGCCTCACCATGGCGAGCCTGTTTGTGCAGCACCGCGAGGTGACCGAGTTCGACCCGCTGTCGACGCCGCGCTGGCGCGTGACCTTGGCGGCAAACTTCGCAGCGACTGGGCCCGTGCGTGCCGACTTCACCCTGGGTGCCGGTGGCATCAGCATGCGCGTACTCGTCACAAAGAAGGAGCTAGTCCCACCGCTCCAAGAGCGTGCGAAGGCACTGCAGGATGTCCTTGCCGACATCGTGGACGTGGGCGTCGCGAAGGAGTTCCTACCCGCCCGCGTGACCGTGATCTGCGCGCCTCCCGAAGACGTGGACGTCTCGCGGCGCCACCTCGATATTGGCTTCTTGCGCAACCGCAAGGTGCTCGACCTCCGTGGCTAAGCCCTCAACGCGCCCTATGGATCAATCCCCGCCTCTCAAGCTCTCCCTGCACTACCCCGACGCCTCGCGCTGTTCGCGCCGCATTGCCGAGGGGCGTGGCGACCTCGCGCGCCGCGTGAAAGAGACTGCGGATCAGCGCGGTCTGCCCTTGGGGGAGAACCTCGACCTCGTCCAGCTGTGCGCGCGCGTCGACTTCGGCGAGCGGCTGGAGGGCAAGCTTCTAGACGTGATCGCCGAGACGGTGTCGTGGCTGCGCGCCGCCGGCAAGTCAACGGTTGAAGAGCCAATCGGCGAGTTCCCCAAGACGCCAAGCGAGTAGACCTGCACCCCGTTCATACCGTTCATACCGTGCCGGACACTTCTCCGCCGGTCGCCGTTCATACCGTGCCGGACACTTCTG
>Ga0316206_1001313_pt1 | contig 23075 bp, 20 predicted proteins | sample 6monthpyrite_MG_FD_204942 | JGI IMG/M metagenome (GOLD analysis project Ga0316206, IMG submission 204942) | Microbial mat bacterial communities from mineral coupon in-situ incubated in ocean water Damariscotta River, Maine, United States -... | ecosystem: Environmental > Aquatic > Marine >... | reverse complement strand
TAGATAACCACGTTTTAAAGTAAAACATCCCTCTCAGTCAATTAATCGTTACACAATGTATTGCTAATCAGAAAAAACTCGAACTTTGATTTGAGCTTATATTCTTAAGGTGGGTGTCTTGTTTATTTGGTGATTCTCTTGAACTTGAAAAATCAACTGATTTTATACAAGTATTGCAATTATTAAAAAATACTGAGGTAGGAATGGTTGAACCATCTCCTCGTAGCGGAACCTATCTAAAATTATCAGAACTTTGGGCTTCAGCCGGCATTCAACCAAACTGGGACATGTACGAAAATACAGGCAGTAGTGCCCAGGCAACTTTATCGCAGGCAGCTCACTCGGGCTTTTACACTTTTGCTGACATCGGAATTTATATGGCTAATCGAGATGAATTGATTAGCGACTTAGCGCTACTTTATAGAAATGATACTGGATTACAAAATGAAATTAGCGCAATTGTGGTCAATGCAAAGAAAATTAATGGTGTAAGGCAGGATTTGGCTGAACACTTTCTGGAATATCTGATATCAATAGAAGGACAACACAATATTGCTGATTTTGCAAAACAGGTTTTTGGAACGACTATCTATCTTCCAACAGCCCATACTGATAAAAATGTCATTGCCCGATCTTTACAATCTAAGCTACTTCAAGAAAATCGGTATAAAAATATTTTAATCAGTGTAGTGTTATCTTTTATCATCATGGCATTGTTAATTTTAGGATTCTTTATCTATAACCGCCGTTTATTATCTAATCGCAGGCAAATTGAGCAAGATCTTGAACATGCTCGACACGCAAAATTTATCGCTGAAGAAGCTGATAAATTTAAAAGTGAATTTCTTACTAGAATGAGCCATGAGCTTCGCACACCAATGAATGCGATTCTCGGATTTAGTCAATTACTCGAAATGGATCTTCAGGATGAGGTACACAAATCAAGTGCCATGGAAATTATCACAGCCGGCGACCATTTAATGCTATTAATCAATGAAATACTTGATCTAGCCAAGATCGAGGCTGGCAAAATAGAGCTCTCGCTGGAAAATATCAATTTTAATGCTATTGTGGATGAATGTTTCACATTAACAAAACCATTGGCCGCTAAACACGATATTCATGTAATCAATAATATTGGTTTAACAAATAATTACACTATTCATGTAGACCGCACTCGCTTCAAACAGGTGATGCTTAACCTTCTATCTAATGCGATAAAATATAATAATGATAATGGCACGGTGACATTAAATTGTGATGTTATAGATGAAAACCATCTTCGTATCAATGTGAGTGATACAGGTAATGGATTAACAGAGCAACAGCAACAATCTTTATTCAAACCCTTTCATCGTATGGAAGAACATAAACATATTGAAGGCGCGGGTATAGGCTTGGTTATTACAAAACAATTAATCGAAAAGATGGGAGGCATGATTGGTGTTAAAAGCCAAACAGGTCAAGGTAGTACATTCTGGGTACAAGTTGAATTGAGTGAAAAATAAGTGGGGTCACAACCAACAAGTTAAAACCTTGATGCCGTTTGCAGATAATCCACGACAAGACATGCCGCATGGCCTTCCATTTCAATTAACCGATTATATTGAGTTAGTCGACTGGACAGGACGCGTATTACGCGATGATAAACGAGGCCACATCAACAACCAACTACCGCCCATACTACAACGCCTTAACATTGAACCAAAACATTGGCAAACCATGGCAAAAAACTTTGAGAGTCAATTTAAAGGACTAGTCGGAACGGCGTATAAATTAAAACAAACCTGTCAAAACTTAGGGTATCAACGCATGCCGGGATTACGTGCCTGTTTAGATTACTTCCCGTAAACTTGTGAATTAAATAAGCCTTTCAGGTTTATTTCTGAGGTTGGCACACATCTCAATTTTAGAAGTTGAGTAGATAACCACGTTTTAAAGTAAAACATCCCTCTCCCAGTCAATTAATCGTTATTCAATGTATTTTGCCAATCAGCAAAAACTCGAACTTTGATTTGAGCTTATATTCTTAAGATGGGTGTCTTGTTTACTTTGAGGGTTTTATTACCAGCGGCGTTTAGACAGCCAACATAACAATTGTAAAAAAGCATCATCATCGTTAATGCTTAAGGTAATGTTTATAACCCGCGTATTTATTCAAATGCAAATGATTATCAGTTGTGGCCGCCCCCCCCCCCTTTTAATTTTTAAACTTATTTATCATTGACTTAGATCAATTTTAAATCTCATTAATCGCCTATACTTAATAGTTAATTAGCAATTCCCGTGGTGATTTATATGAAAAAAGACGCAAAATTCTCAATGCCCAAGGTTGGCGAAGGCAGAGAAGATCAAATCCTTGCAAAGAAAGGTACCGTGAAAAACCTCAATAAGAAAAAAATCTTTACAGATGCCAACTATCCGTATGAAAAAAAAATAAATACCGCTGAATATGAAAAACAAAAAAAGGATTTGCAAATTGAATTGTTAAAAATGCAAAATTGGGTAAAAGATACTGGCCAACGTATAGTCATTTTGTTTGAAGGTCGCGATGCTGCTGGCAAAGGCGGTACCATCAAGCGCATGATGGAGCATATGAATCCCCGTGGTGCGCGAGTCGTCGCGCTGGAAAAACCGGGCGAAGAAGAGATGGGACAATGGTATTTTCAACGCTATATCCAGCATTTACCCAGCAAAGGCGAAATCACACTGTTTGACCGTTCATGGTATAACCGTGCCGGTGTCGAACGCGTAATGGGATTTTGTAAATCGGAAGATTACCTGGAATTTATGCGTCAGGCGCCGGAATTGGAACGCATGTTAGTTCGTAGTGGCATTATCTTTTTTAAGTTATGGTTTTCAGTTAGTAGAAATGAACAATTTCGCCGCTTCCAGCAGAGGCAGAACGACCCATTAAAACAATGGAAGCTCAGCCCGATTGATTTGGCATCATTAGACAAGTGGAAAGATTATACTGAAGCAAAAGAAGCAATGTTCTTTTATACCGATACCGCAGATGCACCCTGGACGGTTATAAAATCAGATTGTAAGAAACGCGCACGTTTAAATGCCATACGTCACATTCTGTATAAACTTGACTACCCAAACAAAGATCAAAAAATCACTATACCGCCGGATAATTTAATTGTCGGATCCGCCAAACATATTTATGAAAAAGGCGAACACAATTTAAGTATGACCCCAATAAAGGAAGTAAAGAAAAAATTATGAAACGTACCAAACATGCTAAGGATATTACCGAACGCTTTCGTGAACTAGTTGAGAGTTCTGGTGATTCATTGCCCGACAATCATTATGATGAATTGCAGCTGTTGATTGAAGCAGGCCTGGACACTATGCTGGTTGAAACACTCGAAAAGATGGCTAATAAACTGGATACGTTATCACATGATGTACGTCATAACGCAGAATTTTTTGATTAAAATGAAATATGGATTAGTCCTTGCCAATCACATCTAAATAATTATTGGATGTGAAAAACAAGACCTGACCCTGACGGATCCAAATATTTTATGTAGAAGTTAGGATCAAATTTTTATTCAATATCCATGGTCGAAATATGAGGTGTTAAATACAAAACTATCATAGTAAAAACGACCACTTGTTGTTTTTACCCATAGTAATAATACGATTTGATGTTGATAACACTTAGTTCTCATACTAACCTTAAGTTTCTTTGGGTAATTTTTAGTCTTTTCGATATAACTAAATACAGTAACAGGCTCTTTAGCACATTCTTCAATATACACTCCCTCATAGGAATAATGATTTCCACCAGCGTTTAAAAGCAGTACCTTTTCGACATTTTCAACCTCAAACTTTAAAGTAATAGGCATACCAAATCTTGGTCGCTCACTTATTTTTTCACCTGAAATTTCAACACCCTCGATGTTCGCTGAAGTTTTATTTACAGATGAACCGAAAAATTTTTCAAAGGCGACTTCTACTCTTGGTGAATACCCAAAAGTCAGCTCATCGCTGATAGCATTGGTTGAAATTAATAAACTGAGTATGACGAGTATCGTGCGCTTCATCTTCTATAAGCTCCTTTAGAACCAATTTTCATAGGTTTTGTTGGATCGTTTTCATGCACTGTATTAAATCCATGGGCGTGATAATCCCCTGTAATAATATTAATTGTTTTTGCGCCCTTTTTATAAGTATATCGGGGTTCGTACCCTTGTCTCATTCGTATTGTGTTTTCTAGATGAATAACAGCCAGCCTCTCATCTTTAAGTGTAATATTCCCATTTTGCTTTATATTGCCGGTCTTCATGAAAAATCGAGTATGTCCAAATTCATGATATATGATCGCGGGATAGTATTTCTTTTCACCACCCGGATAAGGCCCGACTATCTGGGAAGTCTTTTGTTAAAAGGATCTTATTAAACCCGCCATTGGCATCTTGACCAAACACACCATCATCATACTCCACTGCAAATAACGGCTTCTTCATCAGTTTTCTTTTTTTATTGTCCTGCAATACTCGATATATCATCGCAGCACCAAAAGATGTCTCTGAATATTCTTTCAATTTATTATAAACAGGTAACCCCGTAATAACATCTGGCCACAAACCCTGTCTATCCATATCACTAACAAAGTTTTCCACAACAAATAATTTAAAATTCTTCTGTCTGGCGGCTAACGATTCTGGCACATGAAAGACTTCACCGTTTACACCTCTATTTAAGGCTCTGGCTTTTATATGCTTTTTATAAATAGAAATACGGTTATTTCTTAACTGGGGTTGAGTAAGTGTAGTTTTGACTGGTGCTTCTTTGGTGGCGGTAGACATCTATAACTCCTTCCTTGGAATCTACGATTAAGTGTTATTAACTTGAAATGTAAATATACGCTGTCAAACAATAAAATCAAAGGCGAAAAGCCGTGTTTTGAGCAATAAATACGATAGTTGAATATTTTTTTACCACGCATTCTTAAATGAACCATTTGGAGTGTGAAAGAGTCCTTCTAAGCTTTAAAAATGGCTTATTATAAAAATTTATGTCAAATGGATCAAGCGTTTAACTTGGCCGCCCCGATGATTAGAAGCCACCTTCAGGAAGTTCATCTATCATTTTTTTAAATGAATCAGCATCAACCCTTTTACTACCGTTCATTTTAAACTAGCTTAACTTTCATTATATTAAATCAATTACTTCTTTCAGTTTACTAACTGTTAACGGTAAACCCTGATTATAAAAAATATCTAATAGTTCCTGTGCTGTGTGGGATGGGTCTACCAATCGTCCTCTTTGCTGTCGCACGGCTCGACAAAACGCTGTTTGATTTAAATCAAACAAGTGACTCAGAAATGTGTCAGGTGATTGTGCATCAACTTGATATTGTTCTAATTTATCTTTCGGAAAATCTTTTAAATTATTAGTAACAATCACATCTGCTTGGCATATTATTGCAGCTGCTAAAACATGTCTATCGTCAGGGTCAGGAAGTTCTAAAGAAGGAACAAGCCCTTGATAACCTTCAACTAAACAATCAGGAATAGCTTGATTCATTAGAGCAACTGTTCGTTGCAGTTGCTCTTTTGATAGATCCTCACGGTTTATTAAGAGGTTTCTCGTCCATTCATTATGAATTTCTTCAGTCCACCTCGCTCGAAACTGCTCTGTCAAAGCAACGCTCATCAGTAAGTCACGCAGAGGTGCCGGATATAAAACGCACGCATCAAATACAGCTGTAAAATTTGCCATCTTTAGTAGCCCATTTTTAATTCCTGAGCTTGCTTCGCTAATTCATCTAATACTTTGCTTCGTTCATCCATGCTCTGTTCCTTATAACTAACCAAGTCTCTAAAATACACTCTACGATGGCTCCCGACTTTGTGAAAATTAAGTTTTCCTTCTTCCAACAATTTTACAAAAAATGGTCGAGAAACATTTAAGAAGTCTGCTGCTTGTTGAGTGGTTAATTCAGCATGTTGGGGAATAAGCATCATCGCTTCACCTTCAGCCATGTGAGCGAGAATATCGACCAACATACGCATAGCAGAGACTGGCACAGTAATATCTTGTTCTCCATCAACAACGCGGATTTTCGCTTCCTTACCACTTCCAATAAATGCTGCTAATAGTCGGCTACTTTCACTAGCAATTTGCATGTCTTCTGGACTTGGAGGTGTTGTTGTCTGGTTTGTTAATTTAAAAGCTTGTGCCATGGTCTTCCCCTCTATTTTCTCTACACTCTACATGTATTATAGGAAATAATCGAAATAAACGCAACATTCGAAATAAACTACACGAATATCCTAATAAATCAGTTATTTATTGACTTTAAGCAAAATTAATTTGCTCAGAGTAAATTTTCGATGTATTATCTCTTTAATGACTAGGTGTACTACCTAGTGTGCTCTTTAACAAACTTATTATTCAAATGATTGGATCAGTCCATGGCCGTAGACGTTTGACGGTCGGTGTTGGTGTAAACCGACGCCTTTTACTTTTGCTAAGCGCGTCCCTGCGCTACACCCCCAAGCTCAAGCAGCGCAGCAAATTGCTCTGAGCAAAAAGGGGGGGAACTGAAAAAGCAAGTAGAAAATGGGTTCGTGGTCTCCGCCGCATTTCTTTCGGTCCAATCGCGTTGTGGGAACTGGTGTGTTTGCACCGAAACGAAATCCAGCAACTTTAAGAGGTAACAAAAATGAATAGTGAGTCTTTAAAGAAGATATTGAAATCGCTTAATGCGATAAAAGTATCAATGCACGATGTGGCGGAAACCCGTGTTGATGAAAAATTATTAGATGAGGCAGTGGCATTAGTAAAACAATGCATTGAAGAAGAAAAATACGATACTACAACAGCTGAAGAAGTATTGGCTGTTACTGGCAAAGTATTAGAGAAACTTCCAAGTATTGTTGCCTTACTCAAGCTATTTATTAATTAACACAGCGAACCCTTTTTTTAAACAAGAGAATTTACATGAATCTAGGTAATATCATACGAGTATGCAGAAAAAAACAAGGTTATACGCAAGCAGAGCTGGCTAAGCTTGCAGGTATTTCTGTATCTCATTTATGTTTATTAGAAAAAAATAAACGAGATCCTAGCCTATCAGCTATTAACTCCATTTCTAAAGCTCTTAAAATTCCTGTTAGTGTCCTTATATTACTTGCTTCACAAGATAATGAAATAAAAGAATTAAGTGAAGATCAAATCCAAAATTTATCACAAAGTATAATTGGTGTTATGGATGGTGCCTTTCGACAAAAAAATCTGTTCTAATCTCACACCAATAGCAAAGATTAAATCACTAGCATCTAAACTTTCTATTACTGAAGAAGAACTAATAAATATTTCCAATTCAATTGACAAACTGTGGAAGCCTGGAAAGCTTTTATACAAAAAAAATGGTGACCCTAGGCCTACGATCAATGCTAAGCCACAACTAAAGCAACTTCACGAGAAAATAAAAAATAGACTATTAAAGCAAGTAGATTATCCTACGTATCTTTTAGGAGGAATTGCCGATTCAGCGTCGCCACGCGATTACAAAAGACATGCAGCTATTCATTCAGGAAAACAGATTCTTATTTCCGAAGATATAAAAGATTTTTTCCCAAACACATCGTACGATATTGTCTATAACATATGGAAATATATTTTCCAGTGCACCCCTGAAGTAGCAGAAATACTTACTAAAATAACAATACTAAATGGAGAGCTTCCTCAAGGTTGGAAGACAAGTGGTTATTTAGCAAATTTAGCCCTATGGGATCGAGAACCTGATCTCGTTGAGCAATTAACAAAGCGTGGTTTCACCTACAGTCGATTTATGGATGATATTACAGTTTCATGTAAATCAAAAATCACTAAAAAACAAATGAGTTATATAATCAGCATGATCTACGGGATGTTATTTTCAAAAGGATATACGCCGAAAAGAAGTAAACATCAAATAGCTACGAGTATAAATAGAATGGAAGTTACTGGACTTACAGTAAATTCAAAAAAACCCACATTACCCAATAAAAATAAAATAAGATCAGCTGTGCATTTATGTGAAACTAAAGCTAAATATGATCGCACATCAAACAACTACAAAACTTTATGGCGACAAACATCTGGCAAGGTTGGGACACATCCAAACAAAGGAAAAAAGTTGAGAGAAAGACTGACAGCTATTAAACATTATAACTTTGCTGTGTTCACGGAATCAGGCCTTACATTTCACGCTAAATTTTTTAAGCGCCCCATCTATAGCTATATAACTTACACCAAAATGGCAACCTTGGTAACTGCTAACCGTATATTTTTTCTAGACTTTCTTAGTGTCATACCATAATGTTAATAATGACTTAAACAGGAGTCGCCAAACTCTATATTTTCAAAGGAACTGAAAATGAAGCTACATAAGTATTCTCTTAAGCAACTCAAAACAGCGTTTAAAACTTCAACATCACTTCGCCAGGTACTTATAAAAGTAAACGTAGTGCCTTATGGTGGGAACTACGATGTTTTAAAGAAGGCCATTAAACACTTCAATTTAGATACAAACCATTTTGCAGGCCAAGCATGGAATAAGGGTTTGATTACTTGCACCCAAGGTTTTAATTGCGAAACGATCTACTGGTTGGGTGAACCTATTCCATTAGAGCTTGACCATATTAACGGTAATAACAAAGACAATCGTTTAATTAATTTGCATTTGTTTTGCCCGAACTGCCATACGCTTACACCAACGTATAGAAGTAAAAATAGAACGAACAAACCACAATCAATTTCTGAATGTATTGCGGTTTATGGTTAGTTGTTTGAGAAGATAAATTTCAGACAAAAAAAATGGAAGCATATCTGCTTCCATCTTGATTTTGGCGCCCAGGGCCGACTTCGAAACAGACTTCTAATTCATTGTTTTAAAGGCTTTAATCTCAGTGATTAAAACTAATATACCCCAGAAATACCCTCATATGCCAGGAACCCGCATCGGAATTGAACAGAAGAAAAATACTGTGTATAACATCAGCATACTAACATAAGTGTAAATTCTTTCTCCCAACCAATTATCATTCGCGAGTACAAGGTCGATGATTGTGGATAAATAAATCCAACACATCTCGATTCCTATATAGATTATATACTGACAAAAACGATATTGATGTTGAATATCGAATTCAGGATTCTCGTTAATAAATTGATATCTTATGCATGGTGGCTTGCGAAGTACTGGCTTATCCAGTTGTTGAGACTGGGCCTATATCGCGAGCGAGCTGTGCTTTAGACGTTTTACTTGAGAAAGGTTAAGTGCGCTGCATCAAGCTTAAACTTTCTTGTATATTTTCTATTACTCATTTATAGACACCAAAATTTCTGTTAATTTAACCTAGAAGTCATACCCGTTTAATGGGGTACGCCTCTGATAAGCAGATAACCAAAAAATAAGTTAAAAAACTTTTAATATATTGGATAAATTTGTGAGTAATAAAAAACACTCTTTTGTGGTACACACCTTTTACACTCAATACCCTGATGGATCTATAACGATTAATAAAGCTCATCTTGATGATTTAACCTGGAGTTTTTTGCAAGTTGGAATCGAAATTTCGAATATAAGAACAGCTGAAGATTTCAAGGACGCTAATGAAAAAATTAGACATCTTTTATATGACCGTATTGAGCGTATTGAGCGTATTGAGCGTATAAATGAGAAAATGACTCAACATTCTTTAAATGCTATAGATTGCCTACTTAAAGGTGACCACAAGAGCCGTATTAGAGCGGATAAAATAATAAAACAATTATCTGAAATTCAAAAAGATATGATTATTAATTTTGATAAATAGCATCATACGCGACAGTATTATATATGCAAAAAAAATAAAAGAAGTAAACCAATATCTTTTAAAAAATGGTTTACTTGAATCATCTACTAAACCTATCCTGTACTCAATAGATAAAATCGGACACACTTCCATTTTGCCCCCTTGTTAAGGGATATCCACATCTCTTTCATTGAATGCTTAACCGCACCGCATCTGCAATCACATAACCTGCCGGAGCATTATTTAGAATTACAGCAAGGTTCGAACCCGCACTGAGACCCGCAATACTGCACACTGTATTGAATTGGCCGCCATTTAATTGTTGATTGACCAACGTTCCACAGAACTGTGCTGGGCCACCATTCACTGAATACATGTACTGTACATTTGCAGCTCGATTTGCATGGGCAGTCCACTGCACCGCGATATCATTCATCCATTGGACGCATCATTTCTGAGTCAGCAGGTATTCGCCCCGCCTCACGTCATCGCTCATCGCATTGCCTGTCCTTATCCGAATGAGAAGAAATTTCTCGAGGTATTGCAAAATATCAATCTATCCGAATCATTGCAACGCCTCTAAATCGTGCGCCTTCTACGATCAGCCGTGAGATTAATCGTAATGGTGGGTTGAATAAGTATCGCACTAGCCAGGCAGATAAAGCCGCATGGGATCGTGCACATCGTCCAAAAATCTGTAAACTTGTTAAGCATAACCCAGTTACGAAAGAATTTTATAAACGACTTGTAGCACAAGGAAAGCATAAAAAAAGTCGCCTTAACAGCCGGTATGCACAAGATGATTACCATTTTAAATGCAATGGTACGTTGATGATAAGAAATGGAAAATAATTTAATTCTTTATAGTGCAGTGTTGATTTTAATCACAGTCGCTTGTTAAGTCTAGATCGCATCAACATACTATGGTTTAGCTCCGAATGTAGCAGAAGAAAAGTACTGGGGTGAATACAAGTACTGTGGCCAAAAAAATCGACCACTACATACCAGCTCCCTTTATTTTCTACCTTACCTTTTATGGCGACAATGCGTTTTCTTTTGACGAGGCCAAACTTTCAATAATCAAGTTCTTTGCTCTATGCATAATTTACAAAATATTTAACTTTCGACTTAATCCCATTAGAAGAAGTGATAGTAAAAGCAAATACACTGACGTTGATTCAGGTACAGTTACTGAAGTGGCGCTTACTAATTTAATATTATCAATAGTCACTTGTGTATCAAAACCATCATCTTCGTCAAAAAGTCGTAGAAACAATGATGCTCCAGCTCCGGCAAAGCCAGTTACATCGAATGACACATGTCCAGTCGTTTCAATATAGAAATTTATATCCTGAAAATAATCAGTAGAATGCCAAAGTTCAAATATAAGAGAGTCAGTATAAGGAGATGTTTCGGACTCTGATAAATCAGCACCTAGATTTAAAAAGCTAACATCAAATTCTAGAGCGAGGACATTTGAATCGATCAAAAAAGGTGACAAACCCGTAGAACCACAAGATATTGCTGCACCCTGGCATATAGTAGCTTCGTCGATATACCCTTCACCTGTCTTTAATACCGCACTACCTGAAGAAAAATTAACAGAAGGGTCACTTGTCGCACTAGGAACAACGGAAGAATCAGGACTGATAAATGTTTCCCATGCTGTTGCACCCCCACTAAAATCACCATTAATAATTTCGGCTTGCGCAGCCTGCAAAGAAAATAAGGATACAAATATAAATAGACCTTTCAGAACTCTATGATACTTAAACATAGTTACCACTCCAATAATTCGTACTTTACTCTGCTATGTAATTAAATAATTTTGGTGAAGAAATCTAATAGACATTACTAGCTCGTTATATGTTTTACTATGGCAATATTTTACTTTATATCGTTAGATGAATCACTCAATTTTAATCATATACACTACTATTTTGACTACAAATGGGTTAACCCATAGGTTAACCCAAATTAATCATAAGTCACATCCACACCTAAACCAGTCACTTGTTTTAGCGAAATCCAGCTTTTGTAACACCTATTCTACTACGCTCTACAAGGTCGAAACTGTAATAGCAACCGATCGTGATGACTCGTTACCCGCGCCATCAACCGCAGTGATTTCATAACTATACATTGTACTTATAGTTAAACCTGTATCGGTATAACCAAGCCCCGTTACTTCTGCCAACGGCGTAGCGCTACCATCACGATATATACGGTACCGACTTACACCACTGTCTAAATCAGTCGATGCTTGCCAGCTTAGAGTAATACTGTTTTGTGTCGCAGTACCCAATACGCCGGTCACTTGTGTTGGAGCCGTAACATCAGCATTCAATGGAATGGTTACACTCACTGGTGCACTAAGTATTGATTCATTTCCACTTACATCAACCGCACTAACTTCATAACTATAAATTGTATTTTCAAATACACTCGCATCACTAAAGATTAATCCTGCAGTCGAACCTATCGAGCTACGCACGCCATTTTCATTACGATAGACTAAGTATTTCGCAACACCTGATTCCGCATCTGTAGACGCGTTCCAGGTAAGTAGTGCTTCAAACGCTGTCGCCGACGCAATGAGATTTGTTGGCATGGTTGGAGCTGTTGTATCCGGTAATTGAGGAACTAACCGAAGTGCATCACCTACAACATAGCCATCACCGCCTATACGAAGCGCTACGTACATTGTGCCTGGATTAAAGTTATACGTACCAATAGTAACCCATTGCCAGCCTCCTACTTGATGACTTAATTCAACTCGAACAGTGCCTGCAGCATCAGGAATATAATAAGGCACGTTCTTACTCATTGTACTATCACCGTATATATATGCTTGAACTTTATAGCTAGCAGCACTGGGTATTGTAAAGTACCAAGCGAGCAATCGATTACCACGACCCTCAAAGGACTCACCGCGAATTCTCTTATCAATCAAATAGTTTGAACCATAGTAACCTGCCTGGCTTGTTGAAGCAGGCCAGCCACGACTATAACGAAAGCTAGGGTCGTTATTATCTAGCTGCATTGTTTCAAGCACACTGGTTAATGTTGTAACTGTAATGGATGCTGATCGAATTGATTCATTACCCGCATTATCAACAGCAGTGACTTCATAACTGTAAGCTGTACTTTCTAATAGCGTTGTGTCGGTATAACTTAAGCCCGTCACTTCAGCTAATGGCGTTGCACTCGCAGCGCGATAAATGCGATAAGTAGCTATTCCACTACCTGTATCGGTTGCTGCGTTCCAACTTAACGCAACAGTATTTATTGTAGGTGTGCCTATAACACCCGTCACTTGAGTCGGAGGCGTTATATCGACTGTTTTGTTAACCGTGATATTTACATTGGAACTAGCAACAGCACCTTCGTTATCCGTCGCCGTCAAACTAAAGACCAAAACTTCAGTAGCCGCTAAACTCGGCGCTGTAAAGCTTGCTACGCCACTGCCATTGTCGGTCATTACCACAGTTGTTCCACTAGCCTGACTCCAAACCAAACTTGCAATTGTGCCATCGGCATCCGACGCAGTACCATTTAATGTTACGGTCGATTGTTCATTAACTATTTGTGGTGTTCCTGCATTAACCGTAGGACCAGTGTTCACCGGGTTAACGGTAATCGTTACATCCGCACTCGCGGTGGCAGATTCATTATCTGTTGCGGTCAAGCGGAAGGTTAAAATTTCAGTCGTTGTCAATGTAGGCGACGTGAAGCTTGCACTACCACTCACACCTGCTGTAATCACAACTGGGCTACCACTTAACTGCGACCAAACCAAGTCAGTAATGGTGCCATCAGTATCGTTAGCACTACCACTTAAACTCACCAGTGATTGTTCATTAACACTTTGTGCTAGCCCTGGGTTAACCGTAGGTACACTATTTACAGGATTAATGGTGATACTAACATCTGAACTGGAAACACCCGTTTCGTTATCCGTTACCGTTAGGCGGAAAGTTAAAACTTCCGTTGCCGTTAAAGTAGGTGAAGTAAAGCTTGCGGAGCCATTACCAACATCCGTTAACACTACAACAGAACCTGTTAGTTGTGACCAAACCAAACTTGATATCGTACCATCTGAATCTGTAGCACTACCGTTTAGATTCACTAATATTTTCTCGTTTACAGACTGAGCAACACCAGCACTCACGACAGGCAAAGTATTAACCGGCGAAACAGTAATGGCAACGTCAGATGAACTAACACCTCCATTACTATCAGTGGCGGTTAAACGGAATGTTAAAATCTCACTTGCAATTAATGTTGGAGAAGTAAAGCTTGCAGTGCCATTAGCATTATCCGTTATCGTCACTAAGCTACCGCTTATTTGACTCCACACTAAACTCGCAATAGTACTATCGACATCGGTCGCACTACCACTTAAGCCAACAACGGTTTGTTCGTTAACCGTTTGTGAGATGCCAGCAATTACTATTGGTAATGAATTACCCGGGTTCACTGTAATATTCACGATAGTAGAAGCAGTCGCGCCTAAATTATCAGTAACCGTTAAGTTAAAACTTAAAATTTCTTGTATGGCAACATTGGGTATTAAAAAGTTTGCCGTTACGGTTGCGCTATTATTTAACACAACGGCAGAACCACTTAATTGTGTCCATAAGTACGTTGCAATACTGCCATCCTGATCCAATGAACCGGTTGCATCTAAACTCACACTGCCGCCTTCAATAACCGTTTGGTCACCGTTCGTCACAATAACAGGCGCAATATTCGGCACACCGCTATTATTCGTACCATACGTGTTAATCCAGGCATTAAAACGCGTGCCGTTATGTTGTTGCCAATAAGCAAAAGCATCGCCATTGAAATTGCGCCCAAGATCTACATTGATTGCATCGCCTAAGTTTTCACTATCAATAATTTTCGCCGTACGCCACAACACAGTGAGTGGATTATAAGTAGTAGACCAAATATTTTCATACACACCATCAGATTGTTGCCATACCACTAATGCAGAACCATCTTGTCCAAGTGCCACTATTGCATTTGAAGTCGAAGCTGTATTATCTGTTTCAATAGCCGCAGTTGTTGGTACCCAACCACCTGCCGTTGTATATTGACTAGCCCATACACTTCGCACCGCACCATCAGAGTGATTCCAAACCGCAACCGCATTACCTGCACTGTCCATTGATACAACGGGTACATAAGCACCACCTACATCATTTGTTTCGATTGGGGTTAAGGTACTTGACCAGCCAGTTGCTGTTGCAAAATGACTTGCCCATATATTGTTTCGCACACCATCAGTTTCAGCCCATGCAATAATAGCATTACCAATTGCATCACCGGTTAAGCTTGTATTAATTGGTGTTGTTGTATCATTGGTAATGTTTGGGCGTACTGCAGTTGAGTTAGCATCCCAACCTGTTCCAGTCACATAACGGTTAGCCATTATATTATAGGTTGTTCCATTTGTTGTATTTACCCAGCTAACAATCGCATTACCAAAAGCATCCATAACAACCTGCTTATTACCCACAGTTGTTGCAGAATCGTTTTCAATTTGTACAGAGGCCAACCAACCACTAACAGGAATGTATTGTGCTGCATAAACGCTATTACCCGACAATGTCCATGCAACTGTTGCACGGCCGCTGGCATCATTTACTATCACAGGATTTGTGGCTGCATTAATTGCGTCGGTTTCTAATGTTGCGGGAGTACTCCAGGCAAGTGTTGCAACATCATAACGACTACGCCAAATACTTTGCACACTCGCATCTTCTTGTTGCCAAACAACAATAGCATTTCCATTGCTGTCTAAAGCAACAGTAGGATTGCTTGCATTACCTACGTTATTTTCTATTGCAACATCGGTCGACCATGTTTGCGTTACGGCTGTGTAAATATTCGCAACCACATGATTTTCAGTGCCGTTATATTGCAAACGTACCGTTACCGCATCACCATTACCGTTTACTGCAATCTTAGTATTCGTTGCATCACCTGCATCATTACCTTCATGTAATACAGGTGTTCCCCATTGTTTAATCCCGACTTTAGCACTGGCCTCTACCGAATCCAGTGATTCACCGCCTAAGCCAACTGCCGTTACTATATAATAATATGTTGTATCCACAACCAAACCGGCATGTACATAAGGAGATGTCACATTACTAATTAGAGTGCCGTTATCTTTCGTAACACCCGCAGATAAACTCCAATAAATGTTGTAACTGGTCGCACCTGTAGAAGGCACCCAGGTAGATGTGGTATCAGTACTACCCGGTACTACGGCTAAACTTGCAGGAATAACAGGCGGATCTAGTTTGGGATCGCTGTTATTCAGAAACTCATTCAGGTCCGAAATACCATCGCCATCAAAATCGCCGGTGCCGTCTCGACTTAAGTCACCGAAGTTCGCAATTTCCCACGCGTCATCCATGCCGTCGCCATCGGTATCGTTAGCCGGGTTTACTTTAATGGTGGCGGTTTTTTCGGTAAATAATCCGGTGCTATCTGTAGCACGGTACGTAATTGAATAAAGACCTGCCTGGCCAGGAGAAGGAATCCAGTTAAAGGTTCCTTGTCCACCGGTGTTATCGGTAAACACTGCGCCCGTTGGTAAATTCGAAGCAGTCCAGATTATGGTGTCGCCGTTTACATCCGAGGCTTCAACAATAAAACCAACCTGGTTGCCTTCAAAGGTCGTGCGGTTAGGAATAAATTGTACACTCGGTGCAGTAGGTCCATACACTGGTTGACCCATACGAACAGAGTAAGTACCGGTCGTATCCGTATCAAAAAAGTTAACCGAGTATTCCCATACTTTACTAGTACGATTTTGATATTTAGAGAACCAGGCATTCGCCAGCGGTACGTTCTTACCATCAGACCGAATGACTTGTTTCATTACATTAGCTCCACCAAAAGGATCAGCTAATTTCACATACACTAACCCCGGCGTTACCGGCAAGGTTAAAGTGTAAATTGAATCAACACCTGCCGTGCTAAAAGGTGTAAACACGGCGCTAGTCGATTGGTCAATAACGCTTGTATCCGCACCATCGGATTCATACACGCGTAAAGTGCTTGCATCCAAAGCCAAAAAGTCACGCACCAAATCCCGACCGGGAGCATCGACAATAACATTACGCACTAAAAAATGCGTGTTAACGGCTTCAATTAAAGAGGTTAATGCCCCGCCGTATTCATCGGCATGTGAAAACTCAGCTGTAAATTCTGTAAAGGTACCGGCTAGAGTGGTTTCCATATCCCAGCGACCGACTTTAGCACCTTTACCAGGCACATCACCAAGATTAACAAGTAAACTCGGCGTACTTGGTTGGTCGTCAACTGAACTGCCGGTGATTAAAAAATTAATTAATAAACCTTGTTCATTTTCAACAATCTTAGGTTGCGCAGAGTCGATTTTTACATTGCGAGCAGTCGCTTCAGCGTTATTGGTAACCCGTACACCCAGGTAAAAAGGTTCAGCCGGTTCAATAGCAGGGGTGAATGGATCATCCGCAATAACGTCCTGGGTTAAGAAATAATCCAACGTTAATAACGGCATGGGTTTTACATAAATAAAGTCAGGGGTAACGGTTACATTTTGTGGCTCACCACCCAGGTTGTAATCCAAACTTGCACCAACAAAATAAAGCGTGCCACTGGGCACGCCATTCGATGCACCCGGGGCAGGCACAATGAGCCAATGAATTTCTGCGGTAGATTTAGGTTGAATGCTATCAGTACCATTAATAGCAGTGAGATTCGTCATTCTATCTAAGGTAATAAAAAATTTAGCAGTAGTCGATTGTGTATCCGTGGTAGCAATGACTGCTGCGCCGTTTTCGTCTTTAAAGGTAACGTTAATATTTACGTTATCAATCGGCACGGTATCGAGCCCATTGGTAATAGTCATCTGCGCATCAAAGGCCTGACGCTCTAAGGTGAGTTCCTGTTTAATTTCAATTTTAACAACTGCACAAACGGATTCGACAGCAAAAGAGGTTTGCGGTGCCAGCAATAGCATTGGCAACAACATCGCAAATGCAACGCACCAACGGAGTTTCAATAGTGACTCGCACGGCTGAACTACGGCCAGAAATTTTCTGGCTATTCGATTACCCATTTTACTATCCTCATACACACACAAATGTATTATTTTTTTACTTAATATATTTCTTTATCTTTTTATTACTTTTTTTATAGTACTTATTGCAGATTATAAAATTCTGTCACCTGCAATATTTTTTACATCCATTACATTGCCATAGAGATCTGCATCATATTTAACCCGAACATATCCTACGTACACAACCGGATAACCGTTAATACCCATAGTATTGGCTATCAGTTGTGGTTCATTGGCTTTTTCAACATCCAGTTCAACATAGTCAACACCTTTTTCAGCAAACTGTTGACGTAATTTTTTACAATAAGGGCACCAGCTTGCACCGTAAACATAAATGCGCGGCTTGCCATCGTTATAAAAATGATTACGAAAATAACTTTTTTCTCGACGCGTTAAATGCACATCACCAAAAGCTTGCGCCACCATATTCATAAACTGATACTTGCCATATCCTGCAAGGGTTTGGTCGCCCATTACAAAAAACGGTAAGCCCTTGCCACTTATACTCTCATAACGATCTTTGTTTTCTTTATTGTTGTCGATCGGAAATTCCGTGAATTTTATTTTTCTGCGCTTTAAATCTTTTATGCCATCATCACACCAGGAACCACAATTGTTTTGAGTAAACACAATCGCTGTTGGGTTGCCAGCATCATCAAAAGAGGTTGCAGATATATTAAAAAAAAGATAATACACTGCGCCTAGTGCAATACTTAGAATCAATAATTTTTTCATAATAAATACTCACTTTTTAATAGGGACAGATTTATTTAATTTATCTGGCTCCATAAAACACACTGCACTCATTAACCTCTAAAAGCTTTCTAGGTCGCCCAGGTTTATTTAACGAAACCCGAACACCCAGTTTCTCTTCTATTTCAGTAGCAAACTGAGTACTGCCAATTGGCTGACTGTGTTTGCTTGCTTCCCGAATCATCGTTAACTCTGATTCCGATGTATCTTGCATCACCCATTGTCTGTAACGACTTTGTCGTTGCGCCAGTGTTTGCCCTAAACCAAAATAACAAGCATCCACATCTAAAATTTTATTCTGCGTCAATCCTATTTTCGTTCGATAACTCGACCATCGGTAGTCTTCTGGATTCGCCACCATATGGGCACGAACCGGATTTAAATCTACATATCGACAACACGCCAATAAATACTCATCAGTTTGAATCGGGCAAGACTTATAACGCCCTTCCCACAAACTACCGGTTCTATCCTCTAAACGATTAACAAAACGAGTTTGCTTCGCAGCTAAGCGCTTCATTAATAGGCCTAAACTATCAACATCCTCACCGGGATTAATAATCAGGTGGATATGGTTCGTCATTAAACACCAACCATAAACTTTACAACTTAACCTTTCTTTCCATTCAAACAGATTGGCTAAGTAATATCGATAATCATCATCACTCACAAAAACTGTTTGCTTATTGTGCCCTCGCTGCACGATATGGTGCGGTGTATTCGGCACAACTATTCTCGCCATCCTTGGCATATGCTTCTCCTTTAATTAAATCAATCTGTCACCTTTTTTCTATTTGGTTTATTTTTCTATACGTTTAATAAAAGACTTCCATGGATTTATCTTAACTTCATACTTCTCTTCTGCCCACCAGCTGGTAGGAAAATCTTTTGAAGGAACCTCTTTTATAAAGGTCAACACAATATATCTTTGATATTCACCATACGAGTCAATATTAGATAGTTTCATAAGCTTCCAATCATGAGCTAACGGCAATTGATATACGGCTTGCTCAGCATCCTCATCAAATGTTGATATAGCCAGATAAAAACGTATTTTCGGACAACTTAATGGAGTACCATCACACTCTCCTGACTCTCTAACTGATAAGGCTCTAAATCTAAAATATCTAGTTTCATATTCCTTATTAATAACAAAATCATTTAGAAATTTCGTAAACTTTAAATCTGTTTCTTTCGCTAAGGACTGCGCAAAACAACATTCAGATATGAAATATATACACATAAAAATAATAGACTTAGCCATAGTTATTGCACCGACACATGTATGTGAGTTTTATGACCCTTCTTCTTTTTAGGCTTTTGTTTTGTTGATGAACCTTTTGTATTAGTAGATGGATCATATGTTATTACTGTTTTTTCATTACGAGTTGGCCCAAAGTTCTCCCTAGTATCAGCCTGTTTACTTAATGCATCTTGCAGATCTTTTGAACCTTTATTTGAAGAGTTAGCAGTTTTACCGTTAATTTTATTTATATCACAAGCTCTACCTTTAGGATGGTTACTAGCGGCTGCATGTTTCCCACCTTTTGTACTATTTATGTTTATACTATCAACACCAGGTGCAGCATCAAGTGCATCAACAACCGTATCAACCAGCGAATCTTTGACATCAAGATCAGGGGACGGATTTTTTGGGTTATCATTAATCATTGTGATAGTTTTTCCTCCAGGTGTTTTCTTAGGAAATTTCTTAAGACCATATGGATCAATCCAATTTAGAGGATTCCCTTCAACATAAGCATATGAGTTCAATCCACCATATAAACCTATCGGATCACTTTGCAAATACCGTCCAATGCTGGGAGAATAATCTCTGAAAAAATTATGATGCAACCCTGTTTCAGCATCATAATATTGCCCAGGGAATCGTAAGTTATTGGTTACTAGCTCTTTAGATATAGTAGCTTTACCAAATGCTGTATAACTGCCTTTCCAGACTATTGCACCTGCCTTATTTGTTAATACTTGAGGCGTACCTGCATGATCTAAGTGATAATAAAAAGTACCTGCATTTGTTCTAGTTAATAGTGGTCTCGTACCCCAAAGTGTATCAGGCTCATATATATAAGATTGTGTGAAAGTTCCACTACTATCGAATTCAGATGTAAGACCTTCTTCACTTGGAAAAAAATAAGTACGTTGTCCTGACACTTCTTTCCAAAGCCTTCTTCCAAATGGATCGTAATAATAAGTAGCTATAGTCTCGCTTGCAGCGTTTTTAACTTCACTTAATCGATCTTCAATATTGTAAAAAAAGCGTTGGATATTTAATCCGGTTGTTTTAGTTTCAAGACTACCATTTGCGTTATAAACATAACTAGATGTTGTGTCATTTAATAGCTGGTTGCTGGAATTGTATTGCCAATCTCCACTTGTGGTATTACTTGTAAGCCGATTACCAGCAAAATCATAACTGAAGTTTTCTTGACCAGTACCAGGGTTTGAAACTTCTATAAGTTGATCCAATTCATCATACAAATAACTATAAATACCATCCTCTGTAGCTCTGGTTTTTATACTATCATTGTCATAATAGGTATAACTAAACGATTGAATGGAATTTAGTGCCGTATCTTGACTAGCAATAACTTTACTACGCATTAAACCATCATAGCTAAAATTTTGAGTGCTACCACCAGGTAACGTCACTTTAAGTGGATCAGTCCATTGTTGTTGATTTATTGTGATAGCACCTTCGCCCGGCACATTTATTCCTATAAATTGGTTATTGGCATCATAACTATACAGATACTCAATATCGTCTGGAGATTTATAAGATTTTTGCTTGCTGTTTTTGTAATAGGTATAGCTTTGAGTTTTACTAAAACTCGGGTAGTTAATTGTTTCAGTTAAACGCCGCTGCAAATCATCGTAAATGTAATTCGCAGATGTTGCACCATCGTTATAACCAGTTAAAATATTGGTATTATTATAAGAATAATCAATGGCTTTCACCAAAACAACTTGTGCTGGCGTTTGATAAACCTCATTTCTTATTTCACGACCAGCATCATCAAATACAAACAAAGAAAATTGATTTTTGCTATCAGTGATTCCCTCTAACTTACCATTAGCATTATATTTATAGTTGAAAATTGCACCTGTAGGCCAAACTATAGAAGTAACTCGATTATTACGATCATAAGAATAGGTTCGTAAAACTATATTTTTCTCATTCAATACGCTTAAAATATTGTTTCTGTTATCGTAATTAATAACAACATCGTTTAGCTGTGAATTTGTAATGCGCTTCACCCTATTCAACTTATCGTACTGGTATTTTGTAACACCCCCCTTTAGTGATACCTGCTCTATGACATTGCCAACAGCATCATATTTAACAATAGTAGATTGAATTAATGTATCGTAATTATTAACAGTTTGCGATACTCTCGCTCGATTATCATAATAATACTTGGTACTATACGTTGGATAAGTAATCTGACTCTGTTGCTCCAACAATGCACCCCATGCGGCACCACCATAGCTATATGTTATTTCATTATTATTCCCGTCAATTTCTTTTCGTACGAAACCTAATTCATTCGTAAGTATAATTGCAACTTTGTTTTCTTCATCCAAAACTTTAGTAACAAAACCTTTATTATCAAAAATTGCCTGCTTCCTATTTAAATACGGATCGGTTAATTCAAAAAAACGATTGCTATCATTAAATTTTCGTTCGGTCAACTTATTGTATTCATTGAAATGTTTAATCAGATTACTACTACCGTCATACTCAGCTCGCTTGCTAAAACCTAAAGGATTGGTAATCTTTGTTATATTACCATTAGTATCAAACTCGGCCTTCCATAACTTACCACGACCATCAGTCCACTCTAATGCGTTACCAAATAACGCATATTTTAAATAAGTTGTAACATTACCTTCTGCATCAGCAATTGAATCTGGATTCCCCTTACCATCATAGACGATAATAATCAAAGCCTCAGCCGTTACCGCATCCCCAACCCGCTTAACCTGCTCAACCTCACCAAACGCATTCGGCGTATATTCAGTAACCCGCTGCTCAGGAAACCCAACCGCCTCAGTCTTACGAATTAAATTCCCCGTTGGGTTATACTCATACTTCGTAACAACCCCATTCTCATTGGTTTTAGTTAAAACATTCGAATACTTAGCATCAAAGGTGGCACTTGTGCTATTGCCATCCGCATAAGTCGTTTTAATTAAATTATCAAAGTCATCATACAAACGAGTAGTAACCTGCCCTAACTCATTCGTTTCGGTTTCTTTTTTAGTATCCTTAACAATTTTTGAAACGGTGGTGCCATTAATATCTTTACGAATTAAATCCCCAACCCGGTCGTACCACAATTCAGTAACACGGCCACTACTTTGGGTGATAGACAAAT
>Ga0316206_1001311_pt1 | contig 23107 bp, 16 predicted proteins | sample 6monthpyrite_MG_FD_204942 | JGI IMG/M metagenome (GOLD analysis project Ga0316206, IMG submission 204942) | Microbial mat bacterial communities from mineral coupon in-situ incubated in ocean water Damariscotta River, Maine, United States -... | ecosystem: Environmental > Aquatic > Marine >... | reverse complement strand
CGCCTTCACTTCTTTATGATAACTACTTTTTAAGTCGGTAATATTAGACGTTAATAATTTATCGACTTGTTTGACACGTTTGTTTTTTAACTTTTTGATTTTATCGACGGTCTTTTTAAGATCGTTATTTGTTGAAAAATCGTGGAAGTTTTTTTCTAGTTTTTTAAAAGATTCGAGTACTTTTTCTTTCGTTGCGATGTTCATAGGTTCTCCTTTTTTTTTGAGGCGCTAGCGCATATTAACAAATTTAACTCCTTCGTCAATTTGCCGATGTAAACTTATCTTTACATATCGCTATAATGTAAAGTATTATTTACATATGCTGAATAACGATCTTAAAGAAATTAGACGGAAAAATAAAATTTCTCAACAGGAGCTGGCCGATGCCATTCTCACCACCAGGCAGACCATTTATGCCATTGAAAATGGCAAGAGTGTGCCGTCTTTAGAGTTGGCGCTAAAAATTGCCAGTTTCTTTAATTTGAGCGTGGAAAGAATTTTTCAATTAAAAGGTCAGCAAAAAACCGACCTCTTTACTGTCTTCTAAAGAGACTTTTTGTAGCGACTTATTCACCAAATAAGACGGTATTCTGAAGACTTAGCTTGGGAATAGTAAACTGGATTAAAGTAAACTTTGTAAGACACCGAAAGGTATTATGCGCGAGATTTTAGCTAAGGAATTATTATCATGCAGATTTTTATTCATGGATTTATAAGTTATTTGTTTCTCATGAGTTCTACCTTTTGCACCATTGCCTATGGGCAGGGTGAGACTGCCGAGGTGAGCGGCAAGAGGAGCATGAATTTAGAGACTTCGCGGCAACTCTTAGCAAAACTGGAGAGCGGTTTGGCGCAAAGAGTAAGACAATATAATAAATCACGTCACAGTATTCGTCAGTTATTAAAGCTTTTTCCGAAAGAGGACCATCGGTATTTGCAAAAGATCACCCAGAAATTTAAATTAACTTCTTTGCCAAAAATGGTCAGGAAGGGGAATGATTACCAATTAAAGGTTGCTGGCCATCTTTTAAAATTTTCACCCGCCGATATTAGTAAATATCAACTGCATATAAATCAGCGGGTTCTCTCTGTGAAAAATTACAAGGGATTGCAGGCGCTACATGAGAAAATGACAGCTTTATTGGCGGCCAAAAAGAAAACCAGTGGATTATTCTTACAGATATTAGGACTTGATTCGGCCTTTGCTGCGGGCTGGGGAGCTTTGGCCGCCGTGGTGACTATAGGCGGTGGTGCTATTGCTGTTTGGATGAGCAAAAAATTGGACCTCAACTTTGTGGAAGCGCAGGCGATGGTGCAAAGTTTTCAGCGGGTGCAGGAAATTGCCAATCTTTGCGATATCAATAAGGGCGACTTGCTCAAGGATTTAAAAAAAGGTGTCACCGAAGAAAATAAATTGATTCACCACTTAATCGTGCGAACGTCAGATTTTGGTTACGATCCAGAAGAGCTGATAGAAGAAATGAGCAGGGATTATTCGGATGATTGCGCTGGCCATGGGGAGAAACTTGCGGTGGGGCTGTTGAACAAGAAGGAGCATTTTGGGATGCCGTTGAGGATCAGAGACTCTGAGCAGCTGCAAGAATATATAAAAGAGCATAAAGCTAAGCGGGATGGCGCCATAGAGAAAATGGGTTGTGCCTCTGCCACCCCAAAATCATTTCTTTTTGCGGGAGATCTTGCGGGTGCGGCCTATGCCAAGGCCGAGGAAAAATTAAAGACCTGTTTGGTGAATTCTTGTCAGAAATTAATAGACCGTCACGACTCTTGCCTAAAGTATCTGCATTCTCATACGGATCGTTCCGCACGAGATATCAATGCTAAAAAATTAGAACAATTTGATTTAAATTGGGACCGAAAAATTGATGTTAAAGTTAAAGATAAATCCTCTGGCGTGATTCCTGGGCGCGAACGGCGCAGGAATCTTTATCGATAACCGCCGCTCTAATTATTGGGATTTTCTTTCGAGCAGGTTTTCTGCGCGAGCCCAACGGTGCAAGCGCGCACCCATTTTGCCTGCCAGTCTCCGTCTCTTGGACTATAACAAGTGCTGCTGCTGACCCGTCGCTTTACCCAAGGGCCACAGCCGCCATTAAAGGGCGTGGGGTCGGAGGTGTGGCAAACCCATTCACGGTCGCAGGCGGGGCCCATATTTCCCTGGCGAGTTCTAGCGTTATACCAGCACGCCTGTTCACAGGATCTTTCATAAATATTGGCGCTATCACCTAAGACTGTACAAGTGGCCCCCGAGCGTTTTTTCCAAGGGGTGCAGTCACCGTTATTATTGGCGAAACTACTATACAGAGGGGATAAGACAAACAATAGACATAATGCGATATATTTCATAATGGACTCCTTAAGAGGTTCTGTTTTGATATACGGCTTGGGTAGGAGAATTACAATTTATTTTTTCACTATTTCCAAAGTTTGCGTGGGGAAGGCAAACGCCAGGTTATGCTGGTTAAATTGCGTCAAGATCGCTAGGTTAATATCCGTCTGGGTTTGGAAAATATCGGCGCCAGCTTTGATATAATAAATGAAGAGAAGATTGAGGGAAAAATCACCAAATTGATTAAAACTTGCCAAAATTTTCTCTTCTGTGGACGGGTTTTCTTGATTGATTTGCTGCAGAATTTTTAGGGCCAAGGCGAGCTCCTCTGGTTTTGTATCGTAAGTGAGGCCTAGGTTTGTGACAACTTTCCTACTGGGTTCCAGCGAGACATTTTCCACCATGCTGGCGGTAAAAAAGGTATTGGGGATGGTAATGATTCTACCTTCAAGAGTTTGTAAACGGGTGGTACGAATGCCGATTTCCACCACGGTGCCATCGTGGCCACCGACTTTGATGCGATCTCTAAGCTTAAAGGGTTTGTCGACAAATATTGTGACGCCGCCGAAAAAATTGGAGACGGTATCTTTCGCCGCCATCGCCAACGCCAGACCACCAATACCCATACCGGCGATGATCGCGCCCACATTAAAACCGGCATTGTTTAAAGCGACGATAATACCCAAGACCCAAATTCCTGAATGTAGTCCTTTTTGCAGGATGGGTAGCAGCTGATCGTCTAGTTCATTTTCCGTTTTGTTCGCCAAGGGGACAATATACGTGGTGATAAAGGCGCGGGTGGTGCGAGCAATTAGCCAAGTGACCATTAAGATCAGGACGCCATGGTAGGCCTTGAGGATCAGTTGATCAAAAGCGGGGGGCAGGTGCAGGCGCAGGAAACCCAAATAGATACCAGTGGCGACAATAGATGTAACCACTGGTTTTTCTATCATATTCAAGACGATATCGTCATAAGTGGTCTTTGTTTTTGCGGTAATTTTTCTAAATTGGGTGGTAAAAAGCCACAGCGCAATTTTTCCCAGCAGGAAGGAAGAGACAATAAGGGCAATGCTTATGGCCCATTCATAGATGGTATTTCCATAAAAATTTGCATGTACAAACTCCATAAACCTCTCCCGCACTTACGCCATTAAAGGCTTTAAACTAACAGATTTTTCTTTAAAAAAAAATATGAAAGGCCCAGTTCAGGGAATATTTATGCAGCGTGATTTTGCTTGCAAAGAGCGATATAGTATTGCACAGCTTTGTCATCTTTATTGGCATTGTCAATGGTGTTTAGGGTTTTCAATGAATTTGTGAAATCCCCATGGACAAATTCAGCAATGGCAATATCGAGGACGCCGATAGTATGGCCTTTTTTAATGAGAATATTATTTTGTCGATTGATGAAATCTTCTACATTTTTATTTTGTTGATGACTTTTTTCGTGAATTTTTGCGGGGAATAATTCCAAAATGGAGACGAGTTCTTTCTTACCTTTTATTTTTATTGGGCCCAAAGGGCGGGTTAGCAGGCCACTTGGCAGTTTTATTTTGTTGAAGGTCTGCTGGCTGATAATAAACGTGCTGTCTAGCGCCTTGGTTAATTGCTCTATGCGAGACGCAATATTCACTGAATCGGCCATGACAGAGATTGCCAACTGCCCTTCGTAACCGATCGGGCCTATGACAACGGGACCGGTATGCACGCCGATGCCAACTTCAATGGGCCCCCAACCCCAACTGAGTCGATCGAGATTATATTGCCATAGGGTCTGGAGCAATTCACCGCCAGCATTAACGGCATCCTGCGGATCGACAAATGTGACCATAATACAATCTCCAATAAACTTATCAATAATCCCATTATGGCGATGCATGATAGGCGACATCCGCGCCAGGTAGGAGTTGATAAAATTTAAGATTTCCGAGGGAATTAAATCTTCACAGAAGGATGTGAAGTTTCTAATATCGATAAAGAGCACGGTCATCTCGCGATTGATGCCATCGCCTAATTTGACATCGAGGATACTTTTATAATCTAATATTTCTAAAACGGACCACGGTACAAAGCGGCTATAGGCTTTGGTCAATCGACTACTCGATAAGAGCGACTTCAGTCGCGCCAGTAATTCGATTTTTGAGAAGGGTTTCGTTAGGTAGTCATTGGCGCCACAGGAAAATGCCTTGACGAGATCGTCGTCCTCCCGCTTGGCGGTTAAAAAGATGATTGGGAGTTCCGTTTCACTATAGAGCTTTCTAATCTCTATACAGGCATCGTGGCCGTTCATGACGGGCATCATGATATCTAAGAGGATCATATCGGGGCATGCTCCATCTCGTACAAGATCCACTGCTATTTGGCCATTTTCAGCAGTGATGATATTAAAATCATGATTTTTTAAATAAGCTTCCAGTACGCGAATATTGATGGGTTCGTCGTCGACTATCAGAATCGTTTCTTTATGTTGTTTTACATTTTCTTCTGCGTTTTTTATGGTTTGTAATTTTTGTGGTTTATTTTTTTGCGAGATAAAATTTATCGGAGTGAATGATTTCTCAGCAGCGATCCATTTATGGGATTTTTTCAGGGTAAAGGAAATGGTGGTACCCTTGTTCAATTGAGAGCGGATTTCTAAGTAACCGCCATGCAATTTTATCAGATCTTTGGTGATACTGAGACCGAGACCAGTACCACCAAGGGAGGTATTATTCTGATTTTCCAATTGAAAGAAGGTATCACAGATTTTGTCGATTTTATCGTCGGGGATGCCAATTCCTGTATCGATAACAGATATTTGGATCATTTCATCTTCAATATTTTCTGCTGTTATTCTTATTTCACCTTCATTAGTAAACTTCATAGCATTGCCAATAAGATTAAAAAATATTTGTTGCAGGCGATTATGATCTGCCTTAATGAAGAATTCTTCTGCGGGAATTTCGCTCACTATTCTAACGTTGGGGTTTTTATTTTGCGGGATAATATTGGCGATCACTTTAACGAGCGTATTATATAAGTTTAAATCACTTATATTAAGATCCATTTTTTTATGGCGCATTTTTGAATAATCTAGAATATTATTGACCAGACCCGTTAGTCTTTTTCCCGATGTTGAAATCAATTGTAAATTGGCAATAGCATCTTTCGGTAAGACGCCAAAACTGCCCTCCATGAGGCTTTCCGTCAGGCCTATAATACCGTGTAGTGGAGTTTTTAGTTCGTGGGTGGTATTCGCGAGAAATTGGTCTTTTAGTATATTCGATTCTCGATAGGCTTCGATGGTTTCTTTTTGCGCTAAATCTTTAGCGAGGAAAAGCGCTGCTTGTTTCCCCACCATGGTTAGTAAATTTAAATCGTCAATTTCCAATTCATCTTCACTATTGACATAGTCGATAATGATGATGCCAAAACAATGCAAGTCATTGGCAATGGGGACGCAAATAAAGGATTTTGATCCAGAGGAGAAAAGCACATCTTTACTGCCTGGATCTTCTAAGTTCTTTAAATGTTCTTTGACATTGGGAACTAAGGTTGGTTTTTGGCGACGAAAGACATTCGCCATTTTATTCGGATCAGTATTTTTTATATTAATTTCTAAGCTCCAATTTTTAACTTTTTCTTTAAATTCAGCGCTTAGCCCATAAGAGGTGTGATAGTTCAACTTCGCTTTATCTTCATCCGCCAATAATACAATGGCACGATCGTATTTTAAGACTTTTACCAGCTCCTCGCAGGTACTGCGCATGGGATCTTCATTGCCAGATGTCGCCGCCAAATGGGTGGTTATTTTATTGATGACTTGGCTTTCTTTAAGCTTTCTTTGCAGAGACATTTTTGTGCGAGCGACTTCATTATATTGGAGGTCTAATTGTGTTAAATTCTTTTCATTTTCTTCGATAGCAGTTTTTGCACTAGTATACTGTTTTAATAAGAGGTAGATAAAACATGCGAAAAATAGAATCGTCGCTATGAAAATGGAGCTGATTGGATGCATATTCAAATATGTCTGACAGAAAAAATAGGCCAGCGTACTTAAAATTGGAATAAAGAGAAAGGAGAATGTCTTTTCCCAAATAATCTCAAAAGGATAGTTGACGGTTAAATAATAAATGGGTTGGTGGTGTAGCATTTCTTTTTCTACGGTGACTTTTGCATTTTTTTTCGCTTTTATATTTGGCAGAGCTGTAAAATAGCCCTGTGTATTTCTCATAATATTTTTACAGTTTAATAAGAGCGCCTTTTTTTCCGTTTGATTTAAATCTTTTATGAGTGGTTCAAATTTTAAAATGATGTATTGTTTGCCATTGCCAATTATCTCAACATTCATGACTTTATTAAAGAAGGAGGTGTATTTTACGGAGTCAGAATAAATCTTTTTTAAGGATCTGGCATATTTAAAGAGATAATAAATGGCATGACCTGCTGTTGTTTTTGTCAGACCAATTTGTCCAACATGGTAGCATAAATCGGCGGTGCCCGATGCCTTTATACATTCTTCAGTAAATTGTTTATCAAAGAGTACGGAAACCCAATTGTTTTCAGATATTACATATGCGTAGGGAAGTCCTGCTTTTTCGCAAATTTCCACAATATCTATATTTGGATGATGAAGTTTAAAATATTCAAAATACGCTTTATAAACTTTTGTTGAAAAATGTTGCTTCGTGAGTTTTGTGTTGATCTCCAAATTCTTATCCCTCTTTACTATAATACTTTATTAATAGTCGGAATATTTTGCGTATATCTTGATTTTTTCTGGATTTTTTCTGGATTTTTTCTGGACTATACTCGAGGTATTAGGCATCATTTCCCTACACTTTAAGAGGGGGTTAATTATCGAACCATTTAAACGCATACTTGAACATTGGACTCAGGAAATGAGTAAGGTTAATGACTCCGATTGGTTTGAGAGGGTACGAAAGGGTGATTTAGGACTTAATCATTACAAAGGACTCTTGCTGGAAACCTATCATCACGCGGGGATGAATCCACAAATTCAGGCGGCGTGTACTATGCATTTTAAAGGTAAGCCGCGAAATATAATTAAAAAATTTTTTCAACATGCAATTTCGGAGATCGGCCACGATTTAATGGCGCTGTCAGATTTGCAGGCATTAGGCGTGAAAAAAGAGGTTGTCATAAATTCTCGACCGTTGCCATCAACTATTGCTTATAATGCCTACCCAATGTATGAAATGAATTACGGTAATCATCTGTCTTATTTAGGGTATCTTTTTCATCTTGAATTTATGCCGACCCAATCGGGATCAGATTATATTAAAGCTTTGAAAGCGATAGGCGTTGCCGATAACGCCTTAACTTTTATAGAAGAACATCGGACGGTAGATGAAGAGCACAATAAATATATGGAAAAATATGTTAAAGAATTAGTGCTTACTGAAGAAGACCTGGAGGATGTGCTCTATGCCACCACAGTGTCCTGTCATCTGCATAAGAATATGCTTGTTGATGCTTTTATAAATGGTGAAAAAGTATTTAATTAAGGTAGTTTTAGGCCAAAAAATTTTAAGATAAAAATAATTTTATCAAAAAAGAGGCCATAAGACTTGAGCCAAATTTTATACACCGTGGACCTAGGAATATCACAGTATTCATAGATATGTTCGCCCATTGAACGGTAAAGGTAATTCCATCTAAAATAGGACATACCTTTACCCCATTGCGCGGAATATTTATGCAGGATAATTATATCGTGCCAGATATTATCTAAATTAGGATGTTCGTAACCTAGACCGGTTTTTTTCATGCCAATCCCCTTATAGAGTGGCCAAAGTTTGGCCTCAGTGGAAGAAATCATATAATCTCTTTTTGAGATCGCTAGCTCTTTATACATATGCTCAATTAATCGTAAAATTAAATCTCCTTTGCGATAATTTTTGTGGGTACAGAGCCGAGAAATTTCTATCAGATTGGTTTTCTTGGGGAATTTTTTAGGGTAGCCATTCTTTAAGGGTCTCTCAGTATCTAAAATGATATCTTCCCTGGTAGGCATGGTCAGGGTAACTGAACCAACAAGTGTGTTATGGTGAAAAACCCCAATGATTTTTGAGATTTTATCAACCTCTGAAATCATATTCGTAAAGTTGGTATTTTTAGAAACTTTATTTGCCGCTTTATAAGTTTCAAACCGCAATTTTAAAACTTCAATATATTCTTCTTGATATTTAATGGGCCTTACACGAAAAACATCGCTAAATTTCTGACATTCAAGGTCGAAGGTACGTAGGTAATTGGGCGACCAATTAAAATTCAACAGGCAATGTTCAACTATATTTTTTTCCATAGGCTTGGGAAATTTTTGTATTTTAATTTCAAAAATAACTTCGTGTTTGGTGATGCTTAAGACACGTGTAATTCTTCCTACTAATGGTTTATTGGAATTTGTGCCTAAATAAAAACTCGCCTGAATTTCTATCCCAGGTAAGAGGATGATTTCCAAATCATAAACTAAAATTCTGGCGTACTCTTTTGACAATGCTAAAAGCTTTATTGCCACTTTCTCCTTATATAATCTTTTTTTATACATTGTTCCTATAATGGGGTTTCTACGCGGGAGATTGGCCATCGGATGAAAATTATAAGTATTATTTTTATTCACAAGATGAAAGGAATCGTCAATAATTTTCAGACCAATCTTTTTATTTCCTTTGGCATGATTGGTAACATGGCGAACCTGACAAGTAATATCATACTGACTAAGCGTGGTTAGAAAAAGTCTTAACTTAAGTTTTTTCATGATCAGATTTTCTGCGACGAATTTAATATTGCGGGGAAGAAGGATAGATAATCCAGTTACCGATATATCGCAAACATCTGTTTTTATTTTTTCCTGCCCGGTATGCCCGGTATAAAGATAGGCATAAATAAATTCACCTTTACTAACTTGCAGACGTTGTTTTCTTCTCCGTCGCCCGCTATGGATTAAACTTGGCCTAATAATAGGAATTTTATGCTGTTGATTTAGTGAACGAATATGCTCTAAAATTTCTACTCTTGGTGGTAAAGAGGCTTCCACAAGGATGATTGTTATTTTTCGATACTCTATTGAGTGGTCGGTGATAGAGGTAACTTCACAGTGGCCAAAAGGAAATTCTCCCTTATCGATGAGTAAAGTTCCCGATTCAATATACGCACCATTCATTAAAAGATCAAAGAACTCGGTATTTTTTTTTAAAAAAAAATCTAGCTTCATTTCAGTGAGTGAGCTGAGAACTCCTTCAATGATTTGGCCGGAAGATAGATTGATTTTCAGTCTTTCTTCTTGCAAGTGACCTATTGGATTAGTGTTTATGTTTTTTGCGTTATTCATTTTTTACTCAATCAATTTTATACTTTATATGAAATTATATTCGGCAAAACGAATAGAGAGTTTGAAGTAAAAATTAAAAAAATTATTTGCCGATAGGAGAGTGAAGTGTTTTTGTCGAATGAATCTAATTTAAGTAACATATTTTAACGTCGATGAGGAGTTTAATACTCATTAGAAAAAAGGCGTTAGGTACGATTATGAAAAAAATTATTTATACTTTTTTATTTCATTTTATGAGCTTGGTTATATTCTTTGGCGATGTCTCCGATGCAAAAACTATTCAAATTCTACATACGAATGATCTGCACGGATATTTTGACCACTATGAACATTTTCCCGAGCGGGGTGGGTATGCCGCGGTTAAAACAGTTATTGATCAGTATAGGCAATGGGGAGAAAATGCGGGGATTGAAACCATTTATGTGGATGCGGGTGATTTTTCCGAAGGGCAAATTTTTTATAATGCAAACGATGGGGAGAGAGCTTTTAAAATGCTCGATCATTTAGGGGTGGATATTGGTGTCTTGGGGAATCATGATTATTTAATGGGAACGGATTCCTTGGATCAAGTTCTAGGCACCGTCCAATTAAAAGTTCCGCTCTTGGGTACTAACGTGCATATTGAAGAAGAGTATACGCATATTAAAAAGAGTGTGATTCCCTTTGTCACCAAAAATTTCGATGATATTAAAGTGGCCTTTATGGGGGTCACCACAGATAGTGCCCTTTACACTTGGAGAATAAATAACGGAGAGGTTAGTGACCCCATCAAAACGGGAAAAAAATGGGCCAAGCGGCTCGCCAAGGATCATGATTTTGTTATCGCCATCAACCATATTGGTGTTGGTATGGATAAAAAATTTGCAAAAAAGTCTAAAAAATATGTGGATTTAGTAATCGGTGCTCATAGCCATACAACTTTACACCAACCAATATGGATTAAGGGAAAAGGGAAGAAAAAAATAGCTGTCGTGCAGGCGGGTAAACACGGGAAGTATGTCGGCCGCATCTTATTAGATTTAAATAAAGGTGAACCATTGAAATTGCTTAAATACCAGTTGCTGCCTATTAAAAATATTTATAAAGATGAATACATCCAAACACTAGTCGCCACCGCCAATAATGATCTATTTCATCAGTATGGGGAGGATTGGTTAAAAACTATCGTGGGTTATTCTGATCTGCCTATTTCACGTGGGCCTGATGATGATGATGATGATAAGACTTATCCAGCAGGAACGGCGAAAAGTATTTATCAAAATTTTATAGTGGACGCTCTCAAAGAATCAGTGGACGCAGATGTCGCTATTAACCCCGCTCCGATGGCGGGCCATCATTTTCCTATTGGGGCAGTTACCAGAAGAGATATTATGAATTCATACCCGCGAGTTTTTGATTTTAAAGATCCCTTGGGTTGGCATGTTTATACTGCAAAAGTCCAGGGCAGCTGGTTGAAAAACTTACTGAAATGGGTGATGGTCTTAGGTTTTGAGCATAAGCTTTATTTGTCGGGAATAGATTTTCAATATAGATGGAGAGGTAAAAAACGTGCTTTGATAAAGAACCTCACTATTAATGGTGCGCCCATCGATGAAGATAAGATGTATACAGTGGCACTGCCTGAAGGCATTGTGCGGGGAGGTTTTGCTATTTCAAAACTCACTGGCCTGCTCTTAAAGAAATCACAGCGTACGATGATTCCCATTTGGCAGGCGCTGGAAGATAAATTCCTGCGCGACGGTCGTGTTGGACTCGATTATCTGAATAATTTTGCGCTTAAGCAATTATCTCGTGGCAAAATTAGTGAGCATATGGTGGTGACTCCACCTTCCGATGAGCATTAACAATGGATGCTTCAATGTCATGCACAGGCATGTCCGCTAATTGAGCAGGTTCAATCCTATTTTTTGGCAATGTTGTTGGAGTGAGTACTTTATCAAATAATTGAATCTCCTTATTGGCGCTAACTTCATCAACTTTTCTTACCGGTGTAAAATGCGGCGCTGTCGCGAGAACTTCGGGAGACTGTTCGATAAGTTCTCCGATTGCCTTAACGACATCTATAAAGCGATCCAACTCCGCTTTACTAAAGGATTCAGTGGGCTCGATCATTAGGCCATAAATTTCGGGAAAGGCGACGGTGGGGGCGTGTAGCCCAAAGTCTAGAAATAATTTACCAACTTTGGCAATAATTTGTGCTTTGGGGATACCACAGTCTGCTATTTTTTTGAAGGTGGTGGGGGGGATGGTGAGGATAAATTCATGCATGCGGGTAACATTTTCTGTGCCCTCGGGGAGGGTGGGATAGCTGCTTTTTAGTTTCTCATAAAGATAGCGGGCGGCCAAAACTGCAACGGCCGACATTCTTTTGACCCCCTCAGTACCGAGGGATTTTAAGTAAGTATAACAGCGTACTTTATGGGCAAAATTTCCATAATGGCGATGCACGCTACCGATACTATGTTTCGCCTCCACGCATTTAAATGCGCCGTCAACGCGGATGATTTGCACGCCGGGTAGAAAGTCTTGTAGCTTTTCACTGACCGCCACAATAGCATCTCCCGGGCCACCGCCACCATGGGGGATGGTCCATGTTTTATGCAAATTATTATGAACGGCATCGACCCCCATTTTATTTAAATTTACCCACCCTGCAATGGCATTCATATTGGCGCCATCCATATAGACCAGGCCGCCAACATCGTGGATCAGTTGCGCCATCTCTTTGAATTGCCCTTCAAAAATCCCCGATGTATTGGGGTTTGTCACCATAATACCGGAAATTTGCCGGTTGTAGAGATGCACTAATTCTCGCAATTGCTGCATATCAATTTGGCCATATTTATTGGCATCGACGGTGACGATACCCATTTTTTTTCCATCCACTAATTTTGTTGCAAAACCCGCCACCGTGGCAGTGGCAGGATTGGTGCCATGGGCAGATTTGGGAATGAGAATGACATTTCTCATGGCCTCTTCCCCGTTTTTGCGATGATAGGCCTGAAACATTTTTAACCCAACCAATTCCCCCTGCGCTCCCGCCACCGGCTGGGTGGTGAGGGCGGGCAGACCGGTGATCGCCTTGAACATTTCTTGAATTTCATAGAGCACCTCTAAACTTCCCTGAACATCTGCTAGGGGCGCTTGCGGATGGGCATCGGTAAAGCCTGGCAAGGCCGCCGCATAATCATTAATATAGGGATTATATTTCATGGTACAAGAACCTAGCGGATAGATATTGTCGTCTGGGCTGACATTTTGTTGGGCCGCTTGGCGATAGAAATTTTGGATTTGTTGATAGGACCATTGAGGCAATTGGGGTGCTTGCTCTCTCCTGTAAATTTGTGGAATTTCAGGGATTTTAATCGGCGCAGAAGGTTTTTTAAAAGATCTTTTAAAAAAGTTTACCAAGTCATTAATCTGTTCTTCACTATGGGTTTCGTTGAGGGAAATTTTAAGACAGTTTTTCGCCCCTACTCTGGAGGAGACATCCACACCCAGTTGCAGGTCTACAGCGCTGGCGGCGGCGATCATTTCGCTCAGCGGTCGATCTACCTGGATTATAAATTCATTGATGAAGACCGCCTGTGGGAAGAGTAATTGAACACCCTGCAATTGGCCCAATTGTTGCGCCAATTGCGCCCCCTGAGAGCGGATCTTTTTAAACCAATCGGCAAAACCTTTTTCTCCCCTTTGCAAGTTTGCGGCACCCACCAGGGTCGCCAAAAAGGATTGATTGGAGCAGATATTGGAAGTCGCTTTTTCGCGCCGGATATGCTGCTCACGTGTGGAGAGAATCATACATAGGGCGGGATTGCCATGGACATCTTGGCCCTTACCTATATAGCGTCCCGGCGTGGCACGGATAGAAACTCTATCCTTTTCGTTATACCTAATACCAAAAATTCCCAACCCTGGGCCGCCAAAATTAGCGCCAATGGCCAGATGTTGTCCCTCTCCCACGATCATATCGGCGCCTTGATCGCCAAAATCAGCAGGTGCCGTCAGTCCACCCTGCGCCAGATGACTTGGGTCGATTATAGCAATCGCTTTAGCAGCATATTGGTGAGTTAAATTGGTGAGTTGGTGAAAGTCCTCGATGGCGCCATTACTATTGACTTGGGGAAAAACCACTGTCGCCAAATCGGCTTGGTGGAGAGTCAGGAGTTTTTGTAATTCCTGGATGTCGGTGATGCCCGTGTGATCTGTTGGAAACGCCACCAAATTGACCTCTGTCTCCTTAAAAAGGGTTTTTAAAACCTGCCAATCTCCCGCATAAATAGCGGCGGAAACCAGGGCGGTTTTCTTGCCACGCTTGAGCCGTAAGGCGGTATTGATCGCCTCCCACAAGCAGGTTGAGCGATCGTAGAGGGAGGCATTGATGGCCTCAAAGCCAGTGAGCGCGGCCAAAGTTGAACAATACACCCAGAGAGTTTGCAATGTCCCTTGGCTTCTCTCGGGTTGATAGGGCGTGTAGGCGGTTGTGAGACCGCGCAGAGAGCAAACAAAGGGCACGATCTCTGGCACCTTCGCCACCTGTAGGCCATCCCCGATGAAGGATGTTTTAAGATTATTTTTTTGCGCTAAGTTCTGCATATGGGTTATTAATTGAGCATAGGGAATTTCTTCTTTCATGGTAAATTCGTCGTCAGAGAATTTCACTTCAGCGGGAATATGGGCAAAAAGCTGATCCAGTGAGGCGACGCCAATTTCTGCTAGCATCTCTTGAATATCGCTCTCACTGGCGGAAATAAAATGTCTGGTTAATTCGCGCGGTAATTTTGTTGGGTCGTAAGGTAAGTTTTCAAAGGCCATAGCATTTCCCTGGATGATAAAAGACTGATGATAATTAAAAAGAATTTTTAGCATGAAAGAATTCCTAAGATCAAGCGCACTGATAATTTTTTAAGAGGAAAAAAATGCCCGCACACGTTCATCGCCAACCCCTTATATATTGCCCACCAGGTGAGCACCTGCCGGCCGCTTTCGCACAGGATTTACAGGCGGTCTGCCCCTTTGACCTAACTCCTGAGCGGCCATTACTGGGCCCTTACTTCATTTGGCGCGAAGAAAAGTTACAATTGTATACAGACCATGCAAAACGCCAGGGATTGACCGAGCTGTCTTTTGATTTTGCGGAATATTGGCGGGAGTTGCAAAGGCAACGGGGGCGCAGCTCCCACGGCCCTTTAGCACAGGCGCTAGGGATCAAAGGCAAACCCTCATGGAGGGTTTTTGATGCAACATGTGGAAGTGGCAAAGATAGTTTTTTAATAGGCTCCTTTGGCGCCAAGGTGGTGGCGGCAGAAGAAAACCCATGGATTTTTACGCTGTTGAGAGACGCCCTGCGCAGGTTGCCAGTATTGCCCTTCCCCTGGGAGCTGTGTTTTGGCCGGGCAGAAATGCTGCTCAAAGCGCGCCAAGATATCGATAGTATCTATTTTGATCCCATGTACCCCAGCGCCAAAAAAAAGGCGTTACCGCGCAAAGAAATGCAATACTTTCGCGATCTGTTGCCAGCTGATCACTGCCCGCAAACCACCCTCACTGAATTATTAAATTGCCAAGCACAACGGGTAGTGATTAAGCGGCCGCTCAATGCCCCGCCATTACTGCCGAACGTTAAGCATGCTTACAAGGGAAAAACTGCTCGCTACGATATGTACATGTCCCATGAGACAAGATAGGTTTAGAAAATCATTTATCAGGAGCTTCACATGCAAAAATTGACCTTTTTTACTTTGTTCTTTATCGGCATACTCTTTGCGAGTCACGCACGGGTTCCCGCCTGCGGAGAATCCCAATTAACGGAAAATTTCTCCCTCAAATATTGCCTGTATTTAACCGATCGAACAAAGAATAAGGACATTATTTTTTATCTGCACGGCCGCGGCGGCAACGCCCATTCCTGGTCGGAAAATTATGGTAAAGAACTGGAAAAATATTGGCGCCTGAATAACCTGCCCGCCCCCACCATTATTGCCATAAGTTTTGGCCCGCAATGGTTTTTGACAGAATTTCCCTTGGCACCCGGACTGCCTCCCTTGCAAGAATTATACACCAATATCCTCATACCAAATTACGAGGCCATGTTAGGTGGGCCACAGGGTGGACGCAGAATGTTGGTGGGTGAATCAATGGGGGGCTATAATGCTTCCATGCTTTTTCTTAAACGTTCCAAGCTCTTTGCAAAAGTCGCCATCCTCTGCCCGGCCATACCCACCATTACACCTTTTTCCACAACAGCAGAAATTGAGGACTATATGCAAAGAACCGGCGCCGATCGCGCTAAAGTAGAGGACATGGTGAAAACTTCCCGCGCCCTTTTCCCCACCACAGAACTCTGGCTCAATCACTCGCCACTAGATTTAGTGCGCACCCATACAGACTTCTCTTCTCCCGAGCTCTACCTCTCCTGTGGAGACAAGGACGAATATGGTTTTTTTGAAGGGACCGAACAATTCTCAAAACTCAGCGCCGCCAACGGTGTCAAACAACTTTGGGTGCCTATTTCAGAGGGCGTTCATTGCAGCGTGGATACCATCAGCTTGGCGACTTTTCTGCAATAACATCATCCCAATAGGCACACCCAAGAAATGATATCTTAATGGAAAAAAGGGAGCTATAGGGTGCATAGACCTTCGAAAGTGTCTTATTTTTTCCAGGCCTTCTATAACTCCTTGTTTTTTATTATATAGAAATGGTAGAATGGCATAATTCCACTTTGCCTTTATGCCATTATACCCAATACTAAAGTAGAGGTATTTATGGGAGACAATATAAAGAAAATTGATAATAGCGGTAGGTTAGTGCTTGGTAAGCAGTATGCTGGTGCTCATGTTTCCATCGATGCATCTGATCCCAATGAGATTTGCATTAAGCTTGTCGAAGGATAAGGTGCCAGCAGACCTGTGCGGATAAGGTGCCCGGATAAGGTGCCAGTAGACCTGTGAGAAAATGTGAATTGAAGCAAACCTCGCGCAGAAGGCTTCCTCTGCATAAAGTTATCTATGGTTGGATAATTTAATGATTTATAAGTCCCAATCGCTTGTTAGCGGGGCCCTATTATGATCACTTTCTAGCTCGTCTAAATTGAAGATGATTCTTTTACGCTGAGTCGGATTTAAATAAAAAAAGGGATCTAGGTTGCCATCGACTATATTTTGGATTTCTTGCGAGGTATATCTTTTTCCAAAAAGAAAATAATAGTATTGCGGTAAGTTCATCGTTCTTAGTTGGGGAGGAATTTGCAGCCATACGAACTCTTTGTTTTCCATACTGTGAAAACGATGATTTCCATCTTCTATATAGAAGAGCCCATCAAGTCCGATTTTTGCATAATAGGTGTCCGGGGGGTTAATTTTTTTTTCCAAGATTTTAATAATTTTTTTGGTTTTTATGGGGTTCCAAGCGGGATGGCGTATACGACTTCTAGAAACTTGCACATAATGGATTCCTTCCTCGCTGCGATAGGGATAAACGTGCTCAGCAATTTTTAAAAATTTATTATGCTGGATGATTTCCACATATAATTGTTTGTAATAATGAAACGTTATTTTTTGCAAGGTGAGTGCATCCTCGAAATCTTTCTTAAGGTTAAGTCGTAGGGTGTCGATTGCGGAGTCGGGCAGGTCTTTTATACTTTGCAATCCCGCAATGATGAATTCACGAGAGTTGCCAATTGATGACTCATTTTTTTTCCTTATAAAAGTCTCTTTTAATGTAAAAAAGAGGGTGGGAAAATCATCGTATGCTAAGCGCTGGTTGGCCTCCTTTAGATAAGCATGCACTGCCTTTTCGGAGGTGGGGGCCAGTTTAAAGAAATTAATCACCGCCGTGGGGGCATGACTTAAAAGATAAAAAAAATATTCATTGGGTAAATTCTGTAAACCATTAATCTTAATGATCTGCCAGGAGACGAGAGCTTCATCTAAGGCGGTAATTTGAGCTGCCGTAAAATAATATTCACCTTTGATGTAACGATTATACAGTCTAGAGATTTTTTGGCATGTCTTCGCCTGCGCCGGATTGTTCATACACCAGAGGGTATTGCTGGATATAAGAATTGAGAGGAATAAAATTTTTTTGCTCAAAAAAGACCCTTAGCTAGAAAAAAAATTGCCTATGCATTGGGACGTTCATATCACGATGGGAAATATGTCGCTCTTTCTTTTATCTACTATTGACGTGACCTAAAATTTTTTCACACTCAAATTAAGAGAGGATATCTTGCAGACCGGAGAAGAAGTCCTTTTTGTAATCCTCTATTTCTTGGGGCGCCAAATGGCCAAAAGTAGTGCGGTCTTGTTCGGTAAAGAATAAACTTAGTTGATTGATAAATCTGGATTTGAAACAGGCCTGATCTTTGCCATAAATTTTTCGCTCTTTACAATAGGTCATAATCAGCTTCTTGCGTGCCCGCGTAATGCCCACGTAGGCCAATCTTCTCTCTTCGGCGATATCTTCGCCAGCGCGAATAGTGCGTTTATGCGGCAAGAATTCTTCCTCCATGCCCACCAAGTAGACGTGGTTAAATTCGAGACCTTTAGAAGAGTGTAAGGTCATCATGGTGACTTCATTTTTTTCGCCAGCTGCGCTTTCGGCGTCGTTTTTAATATCTTGGTTATCCGCTAATAAAATTTTCTCCATAAAGGACTTTAAAGGCGTTTGTCCCTGGTAATAACTTTCAAAGCGCGCTGCCGATTCAATAAAGAGCTTAACGTCATTTTTTCTCAGTTCTCCCTGTTTGGGGTTGTCGTCGTATTGGCGGGCAATATAATGGGTAAACTGAATTTCTTCAATGAGTTCAGTTAAAGGTTGGACGATACTGGTGCCGCGAAATTTTTCTTGGTATTTACGAGTCAAGGCGGTGAATTTTTCAATCAATTCTCGGCGCAAAGGGGCGAGGTCCGGCGTGCTTTCTAGGGTCTGGTACAAGCTGGTTTTTCTGCTCGCCGCAAGTGCAATATATTTATTTAACGTGGCAATACCAATACCGCGATTGGGAACATTTAATATCCGGCGCAGGGCCATTTCGTCCAATGGGTTGAAACACAAGGAGAGGTAGGCGATAAGGTCTTTAACCTCTTTTTTTTCATAAAATTTTTGCCCGCCGAGGATCCGATAGGGGATTTGCGCCATTCTCAATTGGTCTTCGATGGCCGGTGCTTGGGTATTGCTGCGATAGAGGATGGCGATTTCTCCCAAGTGGTCCCCCGCTGCTAAACTCTTAGTGATATCGTCAACGACAATTTCTGCTTCGTGATCGGCGTTGCCACAGGCCCATAATAAGGGTTTCTCGGTGGACTGATCGCGACTCCACAAACGTTTATCGGTTCTATTTTTATTTTCTGCAATAACCTGATTGGCGAGATTGAGAATCGGCGTCGTGGAGCGATAATTTTCTTCCAATTTTATGACTTTGGCGCCGCTAAATTTTTTTTCAAAATTTAAAATATTCGCAATATCGGCCCCTCTAAAGGCATAAATAGATTGGTCGTCATCTCCCACCACGCAGAGATTTTTATGGGTCGAGGTGAGGCCATCGATCAGCGCAAATTGGAGGGCATTGGTATCTTGGTATTCGTCGATCATAATATAGCGATATTTTTGTGAATATTTTTCGGCGATTTGCGGATGTTCTCTAAAGAGCTTTACCGTCAGCAAGATGATATCATCGAAATCGATAGCGTTAAAAAATCTTAGTTTTTCTTGATAAATTTCATAGGTATATTGGGTGGCATGATCGTAGGCACTTTCTGGGTCAAAATATTCTGAATTGGCAAACTCCATCTCCGAAATATTGCGGTTTTTTAAAAATCCAATTTTTGCCAAAATAACTTTCTTATCAAAATTCTTATCATTATTAAAATGCTTGAGGGCGATGCGCACGATGCCCATTTGATCGGCCTGATCGTAGATGGTAAAATTACGATGATAACCAATATGTTGAATCTCCTGTTTGAGAATGCGAATACAGAGGGAGTGGAAAGTGGAAAGAGTGACACCCTTTGCGGCCTTTGCGCCCAATAAGAGACGCACGCGCTCCTGCATCTCCCGCGCCGCCTTATTGGTAAAGCTGACCCCTAAAATGCTGTTGCCAGGGATACCGAGGTTATTCACCATATGTGAAATTCGGTAGGTAACGGTTCTGGTTTTACCCGAGCCGGCCCCCGCCAGGATTAAAACAGGGCCATGAATGGTTTCTGCAGCAATACGCTGCTCTGGGTTGAGTTCATTGAGATTGATCATAAACCCCGCATCTTACGGGACGAAATATTCCCTTGCAAGGTGGATTATCGCGAACCTTGTCTTTTTATTGGCCCTTTTTAGCGACTTGGATTACCGTATTTCTAAGGTAAAATTCAACTTGGTAAGGAGTTAAGATGGATCATCGCATTGAGTCAGATACTATGGGGGAAATTCAAGTCCAAACGGATCGTTATTGGGGAGCGCAAACTCAGCGGTCATTGGAAAATTTTCGAATTGGCGATGACCATTTTAAGCGGGAAATGATCCGCGCCTTGGGAATTTTAAAAAAAGGGGCCTGCTTGGCGAACCTGAAATTGGGTAAAATTGAGCAGCAAAAGGCCGATCTGATCTGCGCCGCCGCCGATGAAGTCATCGCTGGCCAATTAGATGAACATTTTCCTTTAGTAGTGTGGCAGACCGGCTCTGGCACACAAACGAATATGAACTCCAATGAAGTTATTTCCAATCGCGCCATCGAGATGGCGGGGGGGGAGATGGGCACTAAGACTCCCGTTCATCCCAACGACGACGTCAATAAATCGCAAAGTTCTAACGATACCTTTCCTACCGCCATGCATATTGCGGCGGTGGAGCAAATGGAAAAAATTCTATTCCCCGCCCTCGCTAAAATAACCGATTGTTTTGTCGCCAAATCGAATGCCTTTATGGACGTCTGCAAAATTGGCAGAACGCATTTAATGGACGCTACCCCTTTAACCCTGGGGCAAGAATTATCCGGTTATGCCTGCCAATTGAAAAATGCCAAGCGAGCGCTCGAGGCCACCATGCACGACCTCAGAGAATTAGCGCTGGGGGGAACAGCGGTGGGCACAGGCCTTAACAGCCACCCCGACTACGCCAAAATTGTGGCGCAGGAAATTAGCACTATTTCTGGCACAACTTTTGTTACCGCCCCCAATAAATTCGAATCCCTGGCGGCCCACGATGCCGTGGTGGGTGCCTCTGGTGCTTTGAAACGTTTGGCGGTGGCCTTAATGAAAATTGCCAACGATGTCAGATGGCTCGCCTCTGGGCCACGTTGTGGCATTGGCGAAATCTTTATTCCCGCCAATGAACCGGGCTCGTCCATCATGCCGGGCAAGGTGAATCCCACCCAATGTGAAGCGCTGACTATGGTCTGCGTGCAGGTGATGGGCAATGATGCCGCCATCGGCTTTGCCGGTTCCCAAGGAAATTTTGAACTCAATGTGTACAAGCCGGTGATGATTCATAATTTACTGCATTCTATAAGATTATTGGCCGATGCCATGGTGAGCTTTACCGATCATTGTGCGAGCGGCATCGAACCCAATCGCCAGACCATCAAAAAGCATCTAAATAATTCACTGATGTTAGTTACGGCACTCAATCAATACATCGGCTATGATAAGGCCGCAGCGGTTGCAAAGGCGGCCTTTAAAAACGGCACTACTTTGCGTGAAGCGATCGTGGATCTCGGTTATTTGACGGGGGAAGAATTTGATAAATATGTTATTCCCGAGGATATGACCCACCCATAAGACGTATGCAAAAAAATTCTCCGTTGAAAATTGACCCCTTTAAAATTAAGACGCTTCTTGGCTTCAATTATAGTCTGTGTTTGATGGGATTTGTGCACGCTTATTTGGCCAATCAGTTTCTTGAGTCTAATGTCTCCACGGGGATACTGTTGGTCATATCCACAATGGGATTATTGACCCCAGTCATCGCCAAAAAAAATTATTATTTGGCGTTAAATTATCTTATTTTTTTATTTTTTATAACACTTTTTTGTGTCGCCAATATTACTGAGAAATCCTCTTCAGTGGCGGCATGGTGGTTTCCCGCCGTGCCGATGACTGGCTTCTTTCTGGGCAATATTCGGATCGGCTTGCGCTGGTTTGGCCTGACCATACTAGGGATTATTTTTATTTATATGAATGAAATTAAAGTCTTCCCCTTAACAGTTTTTGATGAGTTCCAAGCGGTGGATACTTCTTTGATTTATTTTGTTTCGCTTTTGGGCCTGACGACGGTGATGGCCTTTTTTGGTTTTTTATTTGAATCCTCTCGTAAAAAATATCTACAAAGAACAGGCCAGCTGGAAAATTTACTTATTTTGAAAAAGCACCAGGCCTCGCTGGGGGTTGTGGCCGGAGGGATTGCTCACGAGATTAATAATCCTCTGACGATTGCTTTGGGGTATGCGGAAGTTGCCTTAAAAAGAGCAGAAAATAAAGAGTGGGAAGAAATAGTACCGAGTCTGGAAAAAATCCTCCAACAAACCAAACGTATTTCAAATATCGTGAGTACCGTCAAATCGATATCCAACGATCACCGGGAAGAGCGCAAACACGGGCCTTTTTTTCTTTTAGATTGTATCAAGACGGTGGAAGAATCGGTTAAAAGAACTCCCCATCATACGCCCTTTTCTTTTTCTTATGAAGAACATAGTCTGGTGCTGAATAAAGAAATTCAAGGGGCCAAACAAAGTATCCAGCAAATTTTTACAAACTTGGTAAAAAACTCCATGGATGCCAATCCGGCGGGAGTGACTATTTTTTTCAGTGGGGAAATCGAGGAAGATTGTCTCTCCCTGGCCATATCCGACAATGGTTCTGGCGTGGCAAATTCCATCTCTGGAAAAATTTTTGATCCCTTTTTCACCACTAAAGATATTGGTAGTGGCAGTGGCCTAGGACTTTCCATTTCTAAATCATTCGCTGATTCTTTTGCTGGTGACCTAACTTTCGATGCTACTTATTTGCAGGGAGCACGTTTCATCTTAAAAATCCCTCTTTAAAGCCTCTAGGGCATGACACTTTTATAATACACTGAGTCTCATACGAGTCATGGCCCTTTTATATATACTTCTTTAGCAAATTTTAATTATAGATGACGGAAACTGTAAATGTACCTGTGTATGGGCCGGGCACTTGTGATGCTCCTAGAGCGGCCCGTGTCACTAACGGTTAAGAACTTATATTTAAAAATTTATAAGAGTTTTAAGCATTCATGTTTTTAAAAAATCTAGGCGCCGCTATAGAGCAACGCCTAGGTAAGCTAAACTTAAACTAAACTAAATTAAAATAAATCTTATTGATAAATAATTGAAACAGTATAAGTTCCAGAATAGGCTCCAGGAACTTGAGCAGCTCCAAGGGCGGCCCTTGTCGCACCAATACTAATTGTATCAG
>Ga0316206_1001309_pt1 | contig 23125 bp, 19 predicted proteins | sample 6monthpyrite_MG_FD_204942 | JGI IMG/M metagenome (GOLD analysis project Ga0316206, IMG submission 204942) | Microbial mat bacterial communities from mineral coupon in-situ incubated in ocean water Damariscotta River, Maine, United States -... | ecosystem: Environmental > Aquatic > Marine >... | reverse complement strand
GCTCTGAAGCGGCGAGCTAACGGCTACCACAATCGGGCTCGATTCCGTGACGCCATCATGTTCCATCTCGGAGGTCTTGATCTCTACCCAATCCCCGCTACTCCACACGAAACCCAGTAGCCCCACACTTTGACGCCGGAGTTTCCTTCGCGGTGAAGGTCCATCAGGCTGTCCATGCCACTCGTGTTCTTTCGAATTGAACGGAACAATATCCGCGCATTTTCACTCTCCGCTGGGATGAATTCTTCACGACTTCGAACCGTGTTTCCTGGGTAACTCGAGCCCACCGGATCGGTATCTAGGCCAGCGAAGAGAAGTGCGCAGACGGGACATGTGTTCCACACAAAGAGCCGTCCGCTTCTCTTCCATTTACCGGCCACGGTTACGGGCATCCGTCCCAAGTCATGCGCAGCTCCTCTCGAGTCTCTCCCTTATGAACGCCCACCAACAGACGGCCGTGGTCCTGCACCCGAAGCCGCCTTTCCGAAAGTGGATCTTGATGAACGACAGCCCTGGCCAGGCTGAAGCCGTCTGCGATGCTCTCGATCATTGCCCAACCATCTACCTAGTGCGGGACTGCCGAGTTCTGGCGGATCAGCTCTTTGGGATGGCCCCTTGGCAGACTCTCTTTCAGTCCATGCTGACGGAGTGGACAACGGACCAGAGCCTCTGGCCCGCGCATCGCCGGCGCCGCATGTTCGAGGAGTGGTTCTCGGTGGAGACTTTCTCGATGTCCGAGGACGACTACGTGGGCCAAACAGTTGCGTCGTTGCTTGATCACGACGAGGAAGTGGGTCGCTCAAACCCCGAGAGGGCCAAGGTGCTACCGAGTCTTGAGAGCCCAGCACGACTCACAGAGCGAGTCGCTTCAGCCTGGGTCGCCATGACGACGTGGAATCTCTCGGGCTGCTAACGCCCGCTGCGCTTTAGCGACCGTCGCGCTCGGCGGAAAGCTGCCGCACTTTGATCAGCGAGATGATGGCGATCACGGCCCACACGGTATTGACGACCAAGGGCGGCCAGGCATGGAAGTGATACGTGTTCACGATCAGGAGCGCGCTGCCGACGAGGTTCCCGGCGATTACGGGGACTTCGTCGGGGCTGCGGCGGCGCGTTGAGGTGACGAAGTAGGCCCAGAGAAGCGCGGCGGCGCCTATCGAGCCGATCACGGTGGCGAGGGTGTTTGTCATGAGGTTGGGCGCTCGAAGCGGGGGCGTTCGATGCCGAGGCGCTTTGCCAGGCGGTGGAAGTTGGCGCGGTGCATGCCGAGGGCCGCGGCGGCGCGCGAGCCGACGCCGTCGTGGGCCTCGAGCGCCGCTAGGACGCGCTCGCGTTGGAAGCGCTCGACGGACTCGGCGAGAGTCTCGCCGGCGATGGGCAGCTGTGCGACGGGCACCTGGATTGGCCCCGGATCAGTGCGCGCCGTCGCGGCTTGGACTGCTTGGAACTCAGCGCCTAAGTGGTGCGCCTCGAGCACGATCGTCGCATCGCCTTGCACACCCGCCGTCGCGCGGAGGACCGCGCGCGAGATCACGTTCTCAAGCTCGCGCACGTTGCCCGGCCAGGCGTAGACCTCGAGGGCAGCTTGCGCGCTCGGAGCGATCCGCACCGGCCCCGTTCCGATGCCGCGACGCGTGCGCTCGGAGAAGTGGCCCGCCAAAAGCGGGATGTCCAGACCGTGCTCGCGCAGCGCCGGAACGTGCACGCGGCAGACGTCGAGCCGATGCAGGAGATCGGCACGGAAGCGTCCTGCCTGCACCTCCTTATGAAGGTCGCGGTTTGTAGCCGCAAAGACGCGCACGTCGACGCTGCTGGTCTCGTCGGCGCCCACGCGCTGCAGCTCGCCCGACTGCAAGATGCGCAGGAGCTTGGGCTGGATCGACAGTGGCAGCTCGCCGATCTCGTCGAGGAACAAGCTGGCCCCGTCCGCAAGCTGGAACTTGCCCGGCCGCGCCTCGCGCGCGTCGGTGAACGCGCCGCGCGCGTGGCCAAACAGCTCGGTCTCGGCAAGCGACTCGGGCAGCGCCGCGCAGTTGACATAAACGAGCGGCTTCTCCGCGCGCGTCGACAGCAAGTGCAGCCGCCGCACGCAAGGCTCTTTGCCCGCCCCCGTCTCGCCCGTGATCAGCACCGGCAGATCCGAGCGCCCGATCGGTCCCAAGTCCTCGCGCAAACGCGACAGCTCGGGACTGTCGCCGATCAAGCTGGCGCCGTAGCGCTCGCGGTTCGCACGGACCTGATCCGAAGCGACAAAGTCCTGGTGACGGCTGGTCTCTTCAAGCGCCTCGATCAACAGCGACGTGCGCAACGACGCGCCAGCCAAAGCGCTGAGCGCTGCGAAGAACGCCGGGCTAATGTCATCGAGCGCGTGCGGCTCAAGCGCGTCGAGCGTCAGGATGCCCTCGAGCCGCCCCTCGGCCCGCAAGGGACAGCCGACGCAGGCGTGAATGCGCCCGGTCAAGATCGGAACCCCTAGGACAAGCCCATCGAACGGGTCCGGCAGCTTGGAGTCGTGCTCGAAGACCGTGGGCTTCTCGGCGTTCGCGATGTGCTGCAGCCGCGGGTGCTGATCCATAGGGAAGTGCCGGCCAAGAGCATCGCGCGACAGGCCGCGTTGCGCGAGCGGATGCAGCGTGCCGCCCTCGTTGCGCAAGAGGGCCACCGCGTTCACCGGAAGCGCATGGCTCACCGAATCCACGAGTCGCTGGTGGCGATCCTGTGCGCTCAGCGAAGCAGACAGGTCCATCGCAATGTGGATCAAGAGCTCGAGCTCGCGGGGCGTAGTCGATCGCATAACAAGTTATTCAATCGACTACGCGCCATGTTGTCAATACGACACAGGAGCATTCCGCAACTTCCGCCAACCCCTGCTGCAGGCCTCCACAAAGGGTACTTGCGGTCCATTCCGCCTGGCACACCACTTGCTATCAAGTGATTACTTAGGAAGCGGATCCTCATATCCGGTTCAGAGCCTCACCCTCACCCCCCATCACTATGCTCACCAAGTCGGCCGCCAAGGCCTTCTTCCTCGGCGGGACGGCCCTCTGCGGAGCGGCCTTCATCCTCCTGACCTTGGACACGCTAGCCGAGTTCCCCAAGCGATCTCATCAAGACAAGATGACCGAGGAGGTCGTCCACGGTCACCACATCTGGAACAAGAACAACTGCATGGGCTGCCACACGCTCATGGGCGAGGGCGCCTACTACGCGCCCGAGCTGACCAAGGTGGTCGAGCGGCGCGGCGCGGTATGGATCGACGCCTTCCTGCAGGACCCCGAGGCCTTCTACCCCGGCCGCCGCAAGATGATCAAGTACGACTTCTTCGTGGATGCCGAGGTCGGCGCCGCCGAGGCTGCGCAGAACCGCAGCGACATCATCGCGTTCCTCGACTGGGTCGGCAAGATCGACATGAACGGCTACCCGGCGAAGCCCGACTTGGTGGCAACCGTCGGCGCCGCGAACGTCGACCCGACGATCATGGCGCGTGCTCCCGTGTACTTCCAAACCGTGTGCTCGGGCTGCCACAGCGTTGGTGGCCAAGGCGGAAACGTCGGCCCCGCGCTGGACGGTGTGTCCTCGCGCCTCGACTCGGAATACCTACACAAGTGGATCTCCGATCCCCAGTCCATCAAACCGGGAACGGCCATGCCGAACCTCAGCGTGCCGACTGAAACCTTGGACGCCCTCGTCGAGTTCCTCGGAACGCTTTAGCGGAGAATCACAATGCGCTACAAAACACAAAAGATCGCCTACTGGTTCTTCGCCGCCTGCATGGCGCTGTTCACGCTGCAGATCGTGTACGGCTTCATCATGGCCTTCGCCCGCATGGGCTACGACGGGCTGCACGAGTTCATCCCCTTCAACACCGCCCGCGCGGTGCACACGAACCTGCTCGTTGTCTGGCTTCTGGCCGGCTTCATGGGCTCGGCGTACTACATCATTCCGGAAGAGTCCGAGCGCGAGCTCTGGAAACCAAAACTCGCTTGGCTGCAGCTGATTTCGTTGCTGCTCGTCGGCGTAGCTGCGGTCGTGGGATACCACTTCAACTATTGGGAGGGGCGCAAGTTCCTCGAGATCCCGCGCGAGCTCGACTACCTCGTTGTCGTCAACGTGCTGACGTTCCTACTTGTCATCTTCATGACGATCTGGAAAGGCAAGCGCAAGACCACCACCGCGATGGTGCTGTTCTTCGGCCTCTTGTCGGCGGCGCTCCTGTACTTGCCGGGCATGATCTCCTTCAAGAACCTCGTGTTCGACTCGTACTTCCGCTGGTGGGTTGTTCACTTGTGGGTGGAAGGCGTTTGGGAGCTGATCATGGGCGCGATCCTGTCGTTCCTGCTGATCAAGCTGACCGGCATCGACCGCGAGGTGATCGAGAAGTGGCTGTATGTGATCGTGGGCTTCACGTTCCTGTCGGGCATCCTCGGCACAGGGCACCACTACTACTACACCGGCGCGCCAAGCTACTGGCTGATGATCGGTGGTGTGTTCTCGGCGCTCGAGCCCCTGGCCTTCCTCGGCATGGCGATGTACGCCCTCTCGATGTCGCGCCGTGGCGGTAAGAAGTCGCCAAACCGCGTCGCTCTTCTGTGGACCCTCGGGTGCGCGGTGATGAGCTTCGTCGGCGCGGGCTTCCTTGGCTTTGCGCACACGCTGCCGCAGGTGAACATCTGGACACACGGCACGCTTGTCACCGCGATGCACGGCCACCTGGCATTCTGGGGTGCGTACTCGATGATCGTCTTGGCGATGATCACCTACGCCTTGCCCGAGATGACTGGTCGCGCGATGTACAAGAGCTGGATGGCCGAGTGGGCCTTCTGGACCACGAACGTGGGCATGCTGGGCATGACCGGTGCGTTCGCGGTGATGGGCATCGCGCAGGTCTACATGGAGCGCAAAGCCGGCATGGACTTCCTTGCCGTGCAAGAGAGCCTCGAGGTGCACGCGGTGGGCCTTGTGCTCGCGGCGAGCCTCTTGTCCGTGGGCATGATCCTGTTCATCAAGAACTTCATCTCCTACGGTTTGCCGATTGACCCGGCACCCGAGCGTGCGCCTGCCGCAGGCAGCTCGGAGACCATGCCCGCCTCGAAGAAGACGCTCTACTAAGTGAACTCGATGACCTCCCCTCCAACTGTGAAAGTGGATCCTCAGGAACTGCCCTACTACCAACCAGTTGGGGGGGAGGTCGAGCTCTTCGAGCGCTGCTACCAAGAGCGCTTGCCGCTCATGCTGAAAGGCCCGACGGGCTGCGGCAAGACGCGGTTTGTCGAGCACATGGCCGCCCGCCTCGGACGGCCTCTGATCACGGTCCCCTGCCACGACGACACGAGCGCCGCCGACCTGCTCGGCCGGTGGCTCGTGCGTGGCGGGGACACCGTGTGGCAAGACGGGCCCGTCACCCGCGCGGTGCGGACCGGCGCGATCCTGTACCTCGACGAGATCGCCGAGGCGCGCCCCGACGTGATCGTCGCGATCCACCCGCTCACCGACCACCGCCGCAACCTGTTCGTCGACCGACATGGCGAAGAGCTCGCGGCGCCGCCCGAGTTCATGCTGGCCGTCTCGTTCAACCCCGGCTACCAGCGCGGCTGGAAAGAGCTGAAGCCCTCGACGCGCCAGCGCTTCGTCGCCGCCAGCTTTGACTACCCCGCGCCCGACCTTGAAGCCGAGATCCTCTTGGCCGAGTCCGGCTGTGACGAGAAGACCGCCAAGCGCTTGGTGAAGCTGGCCGCGAAGCTGCGCGAGCTCGACGACCTCGGCCTCGCCGAGCGCGCGTCGACGCGACTTGTTGTCGATGCGGCGCGCCTGATCAAGGCCGGCATGGAGCCGCGCTCGGCGGCCGCCGCCGCGATCTGCGAGCCGCTGTCCGACGACCCCGAGATCCTCGCCGCGCTGCGCGAAGTCGTCTCATTGGCGTTCTGATCCCCGGACGACCCCGTGGCCCACGACCCCCACAAGCACCCGAAGGAGCGCGGCCCCAGCCTGCACCTCGACATCCTCGAGGAGGGCTTTGGCAAGCTCTACAAGCGCCGCCAAAAATCGAAGCGCGGCGCGAAACATCAAACCGGCGGCGCCTTCCCCGAAGCCGCCGCACACTTCAAAGACCATGAGGTCGCGCTTGGCGCAGTGGCCAGCACCTTCGCGAAACGGCGCACCGCCTTGCGCCCCGCGGAGTTTGCTGGAGGCAATCTGGCGGCCGTCCTGCTGCTGCCCCGTTCCGTCTCCCTCGGGCCGGACCCCGCCGCCAACCGCGACCTCTTTTTCACGCGCGCCGCGATCGCTGGCGCTATGGCCGCATGCGACTCGGCGCCCTCTGCAAGCGACGACGAAGCTGCTGTGCTGAGCGCCGGCGTTCACGTCGCGTGCGTCTTGGCCGAGACCTTCGAAGGCTTTCGCGAGCGCGCCCGCGCGGCGGCAAGCCTCGAGCTCGGCTCCCGCCCCCCGCTCGCCGACCTTCCCGACCACGAGCGCCCACTCGAGGTGCTGCGCCACTGCGCCCTCGAGACCCTCATCGCAGGCGAAGATCAGCTCCCCGACCCGCGCACCTTCAAGACCGCGCTCGAGCGCTTCCATTCACTCGAGCGTGCCGCGCTCGTCGCGCCCGAGCGCTCGTTCTTCACGCGCCTGATGCGCAGCGCAGCGCCCGTCCAAATCGGCGCCGATGCGCTGCTCTTGTTCGGAGGCCCCTTGACGCCGACCGACCGCGACGAAGCCGCCGCGCTGGTCGCCGAGCTCGAGTCCGCCGAAGCCGCCGCCAAAGCTGTCGAGCACGAGGCGCCCGTGCGCGATCACGTGACGACCACCACGCTGGAAGAGGATCCGTACAAGGAGAACATGCCGTCGCACTCGTTCGAGAAGATCGACTTCGCGGACAAGTACGAGGGCGGCATACGCAAGCTCGACGGTGCCGACGACATGGAGGAACAGGCCGAGTCCTTGGACGGCGTCGACCTGCGCGAGATGATCCGCGGCGGGCCCGAGGTCCAGACGATCTACAAAGCCGAGATCGGCGACACCGGGCGCATCCCCGACGTCGAGACCACGCTGCCGGGCGAGCGCGGCATCACCTACGACGAGTGGGATCAAGCCACCTGCCGGTACCGGCGCGATTGGGTGACGCTGTATCCGACGCAGCTGACCGAGAGCTTTGCCGAGTTCGGCAGCGAGCTGTGCCGCGACCTGCGCGCCACCTCGCGCCGCGCGATCGCTGCGCTCGAGGCACGCCGCACCGAGCGCGTTCTGCGCACGCGCCAGCTCGACGGCGACGAGATCGACCTCGACGGCCTGATCGAAGAGTACGCCGAGCGCAAGCGCGGCGGCAACCCGCCCGGTCGCCACTACATTCGCGCGCCGCGCCTCGAGCGCGACACCGCCACGTTGGTGCTGTTGGACGTCAGCCTCTCGGCCGACTCGTGGATCGAAAACCGCCGCGTCTTGGACGTCGAGCTTGCCGCGGCCTGCGTGCTGGGCGAGGTGGCCGAAAACTTCGATGAGCCGCTCTCGATCCTCGCCTTCGCGAGCAACACCCGCAACCTGTGCCGCACGTGGACGGTCAAGGGTTGGAAGGATTCGTGGGCCAAGGGCCGCGCGCGACTCGGCGCACTGAAGCCGCAAGGCTACACCCGCATCGGCCCGGCGATTCGTCACGCCACGGCGCAGCTCACAGCTCACCCCGCGCGCAAAAAGCACCTGATCCTGGTCACCGATGGCAAGCCCACCGACTTCGACCGCTACGAAGGTGGCCACGGCGTGCACGACGTCGCGTGGGCCGTGCGCGAGGCGCGCCGAAGCGAGGTCTCCGTCCACGCGCTGGGCATCGACCCGCGCGCCGCGACCCTGCTGCCCACCATGTTCGGCCCGGGAGGCTGGCGCGTCCTGCGCCACATCACCGACCTCCCCGAAGCCCTGGTGAAAGCCTATGACTGAACACACTGCTGCGATTCAAAGCAAAAACGGCCTTCTACCTATAGTTAGCCCCACTTCATGTCAGATAATACCAGATAATATCTGACATGGCGATCCAAACACCACCTCGAGTCGAGAAGGACTCTCTACCCACGAGGATTCGCAGGCGTCTCTCGACCTGGGGGCGCGGCGCCATCTTCGTACCTCCTGACTTTCTTGACTTAGGAACCCGCGCTGCTGTCGATGCCGCGCTGAGCCGCGCAACCGCGGCCCGCGAGATCCGTCGGCTTGCGCGGGGGGTCTATGATCTGCCTCTACCGTCCTCAAGGTTCGGCCCCAGATTGCCGTCTACTCGCAAGGTCGCTGACGCGATCGCCCGAGCCACCGGTGAGTCCATCTGCAACGACGGGGCCTTCGCCGCAAACAGCCTCGGCCTCTCGACACAGGTCCCCGGCCGCACCACATTCCTGACGGATGGAACCACACGAACGGTCACTCTCCATCTGGACGCAACACACTCCTTCAAGATCCACTTCCGCCACTCCAAGAGGCGCGCGGGAGGCGACTCCGTGGCCGGCCTCATCGTTCGCGCTCTGCACTTCATGGGACGCGAAGCCGTCAGCCCGGAAAGGCTCAAAGCGCTTAGGGAGTCACTGACAGATGAGGACCACAGGCAGCTCCTCGCCCTCAAGCCAAGAGCTGTCGGCTGGCTGCACGCATCGATCGACCAGATGACTGAAGCGCCGAGCTCTCCTCGCGCGTGACCATGGACCTCATCGCCCAACTCACGCGCGAGGATCGCCGCGATCTGTTCGAAGCTGTGGCTGTCGAGTTCCAAGCTAGTGCGCTCTAGTCACGCCTGCCTATATCCCCCATGCCTGCTGCCACCCAAACCTCTCATCCCCCCGCCCGCGACTGGCGCCTTGCTGGCGATGCGGCTTGGTGGCTCTTTTTGACCGCCGAGTTCGTGACCCTGTGCCTGTTCTTCGGGGTGTTTGCGTTCATGCGCCGCGGGCACCTCGAGGACTTCCAAGCAGCGCAACAACTGCTTGATCCGCGCTACGCCCTCGCGAACAGCTTGGTCCTGATCACGAGTGGCTACGCCGTCGCGCGCGCGATCGCGGCCATGCGCCGCGAGCTGCCGAGGCGGGCGGCGACATGGGTCGCGGTCGCGATCCTGCTGGGCCTTGTCTTCATCGCGATCAAGAGCACCGAGTACAGCCACAAGTTCGAGCTGGGCCTGACCCTCTCGTCCGGCCACTTCTGGTTCTTCTACTACTTCCTGACCGGCTTCCACTTCCTGCACGTGCTGCTCGGCCTTGGCTTCCTCACGTGGGTCGCCTCGCGCTTGCGCTTCGAGCCCGACCGCCCCGGCCTCGCCACCCAAGCCGAATCCTGCGCCGCCTTCTGGCACATGCTGGACCTCGTCTGGATCCTGCTCTTCCCGCTCTTGTACCTGCTCTAAATGGAAACTCCGATGCAACCGAGCGAAATGAGCACGTCCCCATTGAGCGAAATGAGCACGTCTGCGCCGAGCGAAACGGGCAGCTCCCAATCGAACGGTATGAGCACCTCCCGACCGGGTGAAGAGCGCACCTCTCAACCGAACGAGATGAGCACGTCCACACCAAACGAGAAGCACGCCTCCACCATGCCCCTCACGATCGTGTGGCTGGTGCTGCTGATCCTCTCGACCTTGAACTACTACCTCGCCGAGGACGCGCTTGCCGGCCGCACGCTTGTCGCCGTCGTCTTCGGCGCCGTCTTCATCAAGCTGGCCCTCGTGATCTCGACATTCATGGAGCTGCGCACCCACGGCCGCGCGTGGCTGCTGCCCGCGCTCGCCTTCATGGGAGTCGTGTGCGGAGCGCTAACGCTGGCTTGGTGAGCGGGCTACCCCTCGGGGATGAGTCGATACTTCGCGCCGCGTCCTTTCCCAATCAGCTCGAGGCGTCCGCTTCGCACAAGCTCGGACGCGTGGCGCCGCACCGTGTTGCGGTTGGCGTTCGTGTATGCGACGAGGTCCTGAATCGAGGCCTCATCACTACGCCTAAGGAACTCGAGAATCGAAGCCGACAAGGCCGGCAAACGTAGGACCCTACGCTCGATCGCCACACGCCGCTCAAGCACTTCGGCTTGCTGCACCATGCAGGCCAAGAAGAATTCGATCCAGCTGTTTAGTTGCGCCTCGCCGCGATCCAAGGTTGCCTGGGCCCGGCGCAGCATCAGGTAGTACTCGTCTTTGCGTGACTCGATCACGGCCTCGAAGGACGAGTAGGCCACGTACCCATACCCAGAGCGCAACAAGAGTAAGGTCGTGAGGCACCGCGACAAACGCCCGTTGCCATCCTGGAATGGATGGATCGCCAAGAAGCGGACCACAAAGATCGCGATCACCAAGAGGTCGTGCAACCGATCGTCTTCGAGCGCGCCCGCGGTCCATGCAAGAAGCGCCTCCATCTTGTGCGGAGTCTCGAACGGTGTCGCCGTCTCAAAGATCACACCCAGCGAGTTCCCCGACGCGTCGAACGCCTCGACGTGATTCGCCAGGCGCTTGTAGTGCCCACGATGCCGCTGATCCTTGCCCGAGAACTTCATCAGCTGCGAGTGCAGCCCGAGGATGTGGCTCTCGGTGAGCGCCATCTCTGGCCACCCATCCAGCACGAGCTCGATCACCGCGGCGTACCCCGCGACTTCCTCCTCGTCCCGGCTCGCGAAAGACGTCACCTGGAGCCCGGCCAAGAGCTCCTCGACCTGAGCATCCGTCAAGCGCACACCTTCGATCCGCGTCGACGACCCGACCGACTCGATCGTCGCCACCCGCCGAAGCCCCGCGAGCCCCTCTTTGGGCAGCTCGAGGCCTGCGCTCCAGCGCCCCTTGAACTCGTCCACACGAGCAAGCAGCGAGAGCAGGGGCAGGTCGGGCTGAAAGCCCTCCAAGGGTTGGATATCCATTCTTTGGGCTAATTATGGGCTATTTATCGGCATGTGAGCCCTAAATCCGAAGCCAATAGCTCACAATCGGCCCAAATAGGCCGCTCGGGAGCCCCCACCACCCAAGAGCAGACCACCGGATGCCCTCGAGAGCCCCAGGCGAGACCCAATCAAACTCCTAACGAATTGTCCGGATCCTCGACGGGCTCTCACTTTGAGAGTTTGACGAGCCTGCGGACGCCTTAACCCCATCCCAGCCGTTCAACTCTCCTCTAAGCCCCTTCAAGGCAAGGGCTTGCAGCAACACGCCATACATCACTTGTCGCGCACCCCCTGGTTTGGAACGATGACCCATGTCATGGAATCTAGAAGAACTGCGTCACCCAGCGTCACAGATGAAGTCCTTACGGTCCAAGAGGTCGCCGACTACCTGAAGGTGACCACCAAGACCGTCTACGAAATCATCAAACAGGGCTCCCTGCCCTCCTTCCGCATCGGACGAGCAGTCCGCTGCCGACGGAGCGCGGTCGAGGCCTTCATCGAATGCCAGCTAACGACCGCGGATGATCCCGTGGGCAAGCCGGCAACCAGCTCACGAGGCCAAATCTAATGGCTGGCACAAAACGCCCCAAGGGTTCCTTCTCGGGACACGAAACCTTCCCCTTCCGCTACACATGGCTGACCAAGGCCGTGCACGAACTCGCCATCAACCCCGACGCCTTCCGCGGCGACGAGGCCATGGTCAAGCTCGGCGTCGGCAAGAACATGGTCAAGTCCATTCGACATTGGGCCACGGTCACGGGGATGATTAAGGAGGTCGCCTCCGCTGCGAAGTCCCGTTCCATGGATCTCGAGATCACCGAACTTGGGCAGATGGTCTTGGGATCCGGCGGCTTTGACCCCTACCTCGAAGACCCCGGCACGATTTGGCTCCTGCACTGGCAGCTCTCCTCGAACCCTCTGGCAGCGACCACGTGGTACTGGACTTTCAACCACTTGCCGCAGCCCAACTTCTCGAAGAACGATCTCTTGCGCTGGCTCACAAACCACGTCGATGAGAACGGTTGGAGCCGGATCGGCAGCGGAACGATCAAGCGCGACATCGATTGCATGATCCGCACCTACGTCCCCGCGAAAGTCACGCGAACGGTGGTTCTCGAGGACACCTTAGATTCCCCTCTCGTCGAGCTGGGTTTGATCCGCGAGTTCGGGGGCAAGGGGAACTTCATCCTTTCGCGCGGCGATCAGCCGACCCTGCCGGACCACCTATTCGCGTTCGCCCTCGCCACGTTCGCCAACGCGACCGCCGGTTCCGCCACGACGCTTCCCCTAGAACGGATCGCCTTCTCCGCAATGTCTCCTGGCCGCGTGTTCTGCCTGTCCGAAGCATCCATGCTGCGCAGGCTCGAAGCAGTTGAGGAGATCACCGACGGAGCCATCGTATTCGACGAGACGGCGGGCCTTAGGCAGGTCCTTCTCCGCCGCCCGTGTGATCCATTCGAGATCCTCTCGACCCACTATCAGTCCCGCGCCCTGCTGGAGACGGTCTAGAACCATGAAGCCCACTGCATCCGAAGCTACCTGGTCTGAGTACGTACAGATTCGGAGCCGCTACCAACGCTCCGTCCACCTGCAGCGAGACGCCAAGGGACCCGACTGGCTCTCGGGCTACGTCGTCACGCCCCTCGGGCGTTCCGTTCTTTCGCGCATGGGCCACGGCTTGCGCCCGAACGGGACAGCACGCTCGTGGAGCATCACCGGCCCCTACGGCTCTGGCAAATCCGCCTTTGCTCTCTTCATTTCTCAGCTGTTTGCCACCGAAGACCTTGGGGCATCAAAGGCGGCACGCGCGCTGCTTCACCGCTCTGACCGAGAACTCAAGAACAGTCTCTTCGGGCGGCGGGGAGTTCTGCCTGGTAACGATGCTGGTCTCTGCCCCGTGCTTGCAACGGGCGAACGAAGAGCCCTCGAGTCGATCCTGCTCGACGGTCTGCTCGATGCGGCCATGTCCTTCTGGCGATCGGGGCATCGACCCGCGATCGTTGATGACCTAATCGACGCGGCGAATAGAGCCACGGAGGACGACTTGCCCGACACTGGCGAGATCGTCTCTCTTTTCGAGAGGATGGCGTCAAGCATCCAAAGCTCGAAGCGCCCCGGCAATGGGCTACTCGTCATTCTCGACGAGGCTGGCAAGACGCTCGAGCATATCGTCACGTCTGCAAGCAAGGCAGACATCCACCTTTTGCAAGAGCTCTCCGAAGCGGCTAACCGCAGCGGCGACACTCCCATCGTGCTTGTCGTCCTGCTTCACCAAGCCTTCGAAAGCTACGCAGCCCGCCTCTCCGCCTCGCACCGCAACGAGTGGATGAAGGTGCAAGGCCGATTCGAAGACGTGCCTTTCCAAGAACCCACCGATCAGATCCTTCGACTGATCGGCGCAGCTATGGAACGCGCCCCCTTCCCCGAGGCTCTCGAAAAGCGCAGTTGGCAAGCAGCTCGCGACGTCGCCAAGCTGTGCCACGCACGCGTCGCCGACAACAGCCAGGACCTAGAGGAGAGCCTCTACCTGACTGCGCCTCTGCACCCTTCAACAGCGCTCGCCCTTGGACCACTTTTCAGAAGCCGCCTCGCCCAAAACGAACGGTCACTCTTCGCCTTTCTCGGCAGTGCCGAACCCAAGGGCTTCCAAGAGTTCCTCACGGGCCACGCGATCGGCAGCACGGCCTCCCTCTTCAGTCTCGCAGATTTGTACGACTACGTCCTAGCGACCTACGGTGGGCGCCTGTACGGAAACCAGTCACGAATCTGGGCGCAGATCGACACGGCTCTGCATCGGCTTCCGGAAGACTCCGAAGCCGTTGATGCTCGCATCATCAAGACCGTTGGCCTGCTTGGCCTACTAGGCGAATCAGCAGGCCTGACAGCATCCCGCGAGGTCGTCCACGCTTCCGTCTGGGCACGGAAGGCCCGTCAACGCGACACACGCGAGGCTCTCGAACGCCTGCAGCGTGCATCGATCCTGATCTTCCGCAAGTTCAAGAACGCCTACGCGCTCTGGGATGGCAGCGACCTCGACCTCGACGGCCTGATCGACGCCGCGAGAGCCGACACGTCCCCCTACGCCAACCTCGCCACGCGCCTTTCAAGGATCGCACCCCCGCGTCCCCTCGTCGCCCGTCGCCACTTCCACGAGACCGGGTCGTTCCGGTACTTCGAGGTCCGCTACGCCGACGAGCGCCTTGTCATGGAGGATCGCGACTTCGTGCCCGAGGACTGCGTAGCCGACGGAGTCCTTTGGATCGTCCTCCCGACATCCGAGTCGGCAGAAGCCGGAGTTGCCCGCGCCCTCGAAGAGCCCGCTACTTGGAACCTCGTCCCCAATCCCCTCCCGGTGCTCGTGGGTCTTCCGGCCCGCCGCAGCCAACTCGTCCACCTACTCGATGACTTGGCCGCGCTTGAGAGCGTCGAGGCCAACACGCCCGAGTTGCAAAGCGACCCCATCGCTCGCCGTGAACTCCAAGGCCGACACGACGAAGCCCTCGACCTCTTGCGCGAAGAGCTGCAAGAGATCATGGCCACCGGTGGTCGAGCCCGCTGGTTCGCCAAACGCCACATCCATGCCCAAAGCGTAGAGACTACGTCTCTGACTCAGACTCTCTCGAGCATGTGCGAGAGCGCTTACCTCGAGTCGCCTGTCATTAAGAACGAGCTCCTGAACCGTCGGCACCTTTCATCTGCTGCATCCGCAGCGCGAAGGGTCCTCATGGTCTCGATGATCACATCGGCACACAAGGAACGCCTTGGCATTACCGGCTCTCCTCCCGAGCTGTCGATGTACCGCTCCCTGCTCGAAGTCCACGGTATGCACGTGCGCAGCGGGGATGGCTGGATCCTCTCTCCGCCCGTCCGTAGCCTCAGTGGCAGTCTACGTCCCGCGTGGGACGAACTCGAGCACTACCTAGCCAGCTTGGGCGATGCTCGCACGACCCTAACGGACATCTACGGGCGTCTCTCGGCGCCGCCTTATGGGCTCAAGCCCGGCGTTTTGCCCGTACTCATCCTCGCTTACGCCCAAGTGAATCAAGCCCATGTAGGCCTGTTCGAAGACGGCGTCTTCTCTCCCGCCATCGACGCGCCGTTTATCGAGCGCATGCTGCGCTCGCCCCACACCGTCGAGATCCAGCGCATCGAGACGAAGGGGACACGTGCAGAACTCATCGCACAAATGAGCCCCATCGTCCTCGGGCCGAAAGCTGACCGCGAAGCCAGTACGCTCGAAGTCGCCCGCTTCCTCATGCAAGCGACGGGTAGCCTCACGGACTTCGCCAAACAAACCAAGAATGCCGCCAAAAAAACCCTCCGAATCCGAGCGGCACTGCTGCATGCAAAAGATCCAGCGCGACTGATCTACCGGCAGCTCCCCGAGGCCCTTGATCTCGCCCCCATCGACATCGACGAGGAACCCGACGCCGAGGTGGCGTCGGCCCTCATCAAGGGCCTCAAGCGAGCCTTGCGCGAACTCTACGGAGCCTACCCCAAGCTGCTTGCCACGATCCGCACTTCAGTCGGAGAGCGCTTCCAAGCAGGTGTCGCCGAAGAGCAAGTCCGCGAGGCCCTGCTGCCACGGGCTAGCGTGAAGCTCCCCAAGGGAGCAAGCACGACCCTGCGCGCCTTTATGGACCGGGTCCGGGACGACTCAATGCAACTCGACGAGTGGACAGAGTCCCTCGCCACCCTGCTTGTTGGCAAGCCCCCCAAGTACTGGTTCGACCGCGACCTCGACGATCTTCAAGTCCGCATCGGCCACCTCGCCGTCGACTTTGCTGAAATGGAGTCCTTGGCTCTCGCGAGCGCCAACTCGAAAGGGAAGGGGTCCGAGGACCTCTTCCGCCTCTCCGTGCGGCACAGCGATGGAACAGAAACCCACCGGGTTCTCCCCACGTCTTCCCGGACGACCAAATCCGCCAAGTCGCTGCGCTCGGCTCTCAGCAAGCAAATCCAGGCCAAAGCAGCCGACCTCTCGATCGACGAACGCATCGCGGTCCTCTCACACTTGTGCGAAGACCTCATCGCCGAACTAACCCCCACCCAGTCATGACCGACTCCAAGAAGACTCGACACATCCTCGGCCTGTCAGGCGGTAAGGACTCCTCTGCCCTCGCCGTGTACATGCGTGACCGTGTCCCCGACATGGAATACGTCTTCACGGACACGCTCAAGGAGCTTCCCGAGACCTACGATTTCCTCGCCAAACTCGAAGCCTTCCTCGGCAAACCCATCGTGCGCCTCAACGCCGATCGTGGCTTCGACCACTGGCTGAAGGTCTACAACAACTACCTGCCCAACGCCCGCCAGCGATGGTGCACACGCATGCTGAAGATCAAGCCGTTCGAGGACTACATCGGTGACGACAACGTCGTCAGCTACGTCGGCATCCGAGCCGACGAAGATCGCGAAGGCTACGTCTCTACGAAACCCAACATCCGCCCCGTTTTCCCCTTCAAGGAAGACGGTCTCACCCGCGACGACATCTTCGGCATCCTCGAAGAAGCCGGCCTCGGCCTCCCCGAGTACTACAAGTGGCGAAGCCGCAGCGGTTGCTACTTCTGCTTCTTCCAACGCAAGTCTGAATGGGTAGGCCTCAAAGAGAACCATCCTGACCTCTTCGAAAAGGCCAAAGCCTACGAAGTCGCCCCCGAGGGGCAGCCGACCTACACATGGGACGCGAAAGAGTCCCTCGAAGAGCTCTCCGCCGAAAATCGTGTGGCAGCGATCAAGCGCCGCACAGAGGCCATGATCCAATCGCTCAAGGAAGACGTCCCAACTTTGGACGCCTCCTCACGCGCGCAAGTCATGGCGTGGTTGGCCGATGAAGAGGACCAGGAAGATCAGGCCTGCTTCGTCTGCCAGAAGTAGCCCTGCGGACCTTTCTGGAACGTAGTACTGCGGCAGCAGTACTACGTCAGCCTGCTTCCCACTTCGCCCGTCTGCGCTCAGAGCCACTCACTCAGCACACGCCACGACAGCTCGCAAACACGGAGCGAACGCGCCTTAACCAACTTGAGGTTCCAGTCCCCGGTCTCTCCGACTTCAACGATGGGGCGAATGTGATGAGCGTATTTCGCGTCCCCGAGTAGTTTGACGGTAGCTTCCGCTACTTCTACCCCCGCATGGGATGCCATTTCATGGATCGACTCTAAGTTGTCAGGGTTCGTCTCAGCGAGATGCCTGTAATAGACCAACTTCTCAAGCCAACCCTTGTTGGTGGCGGAACTGTTAATTTTTATCGGAAGCAGTGTGAGGTTCCCAACAAGGTGGCAACTCTCGTCATGGTAAAGTTCAGGGTCCCAATCATGCCCATTGGCCGGTGTTGCAGGAGCCACATGTTCAACTGTAGATAGTTCCTTTGAATTCCATTTCTCCAGGTTTAAGTGAGGGCTTGTACCTTCCGTCGCTGCTTTCATTAAGCCATGCTTCGCAGAATCAATAATTGAGTCGTGAGCTGCCAAAAATAGAAAGAATCGACAAATCTTGGCAGAGTGACGATAGGAAAGGACGCCACTCGCTTTCCGAACCCAAGCCTCTCGATCCAAAAGCCCAACCTTCTCCAACTCTCCTCTTAGGCGTTTTCGGACTTCAGCTACATCGAACTCAAGCCCTCCCGAAGTTGCGAAGGAGGAATCCCCCTCAAAGAAGCGGCGATAGACATCGTCTAATCCTGAAGTACTGCGGGCAGCCCTCCAAATGGAAAAGAAAGCAGCCACCGATTTTGCAGTCAAAATGAAGTCATCAACTGCGCGGTCCTCGCCTCGCAAGACACGCCTATAGCTGAGAGACAGAATCGTGTGAGCCATTCTGTGGCCAGATACTTGCAAGAAAGACATACACAAAGTACCGAGCTCAGCGTCCTGCGCATTGGCGGATTTCAATCGTTCCAAGGAGCCATCTAAGCTCGAATAAAGAACAACCTCGCGGAAGTACTCTGAAAGCTCGCCAAATCGCTGAATAAATCCGGTCTGCCCGGTTGATTTGAGAGGCTTGTAAGCATCGTTCAGCCACTTCCTTTGCCGACTAAAATGAGCTGGGAGCTTCTTCTTGCCAGATTCCGTCAAGGCAAATACTGTCAGGAATTCGTTCGTCAGCTTAGCCTTCTTGGGAGCGGACTTTTCACGAGAGAACAACTCGTCGACATCTTCAAAACTCTTCTCCATCGGGGACCCTTTGTAGCTGCTCCCAGCCATATTCACGACCAATGGCTTGAATGTTTCAATCGCTGTCAAGGGTGTCCCGCTAGCATTGAGCGACTGAAACATGTCAAACGCCCAGTCCTCTCGGGTCGGCTCAATTACGGTAAAGCAGCACCTGTCGGTCAAGTAGTGCAAAAAACCAAGTATTTGAACCACAGAACAGAGAGTCTCCCAGCCTGCTCTAGACGGATCACTGGCTATCTCGCGGAGCTCTGGACGTTCGTAACTCCAAATTAGCTCCTCCTCGATTCCTGACAAAATCTCCTTTGCAGAGGGGTATGAAGTATCCGGACGATGAGCCCTTTCGACGATCTTGGTTAGGACCGCCTTCATCTGCTTTAGGTTCTTACCGGCGTTCGTGGCTTTATCAAAAGCCGGAAATGGGGTGTTCTCTTCAACAGCGCGAAGGAATTTCGCCAGATGGCTAGCCACTTCAGATTCATACTTTGAGTCATCCCCATCGAGGGTCCACTCGTCAGCAGACCCTCTGATAATAATGGGCTTGCGTACTGGGCTACCGCGCTGGAGATCAACTGAGAACAGCTCAAGGATTCTAGCCAGACGAGTATCCTTGAGTTCACTCCGCAGATCATCGAACTCCTCACTTTGGGGCAGTTTTTCCGCTAATACGGCCAAGCGTTCATAAAGCAACGTGCCGAGAAGTGAGATCGTGGAGATGCGCTGCTGCCCATCAATCACGTTGTCGATCCGGTTCGGCAGAGCGCGGACATCCCTGGGATCGATGTTTACCTTTGGTGTTCGCTCGGTGATGAGAATTAATGTCCCCATGAATCGAATCTCATTATTCTCTCCAAGGGCGTCTCGAACGCCTGAGCAGATATCATCGGTGAGCTGCTCAATATTCTCTTTGTCCCAGCTGTACGGCCTCTGATAGAGAGGCACATAAAATGCCACCCCACTCTTCTGAAGGAGGCCGATCACGGTTTCAGCGCTGGGAGTGAATTCCTTGGAGATATCGATCATTGTTATTACTTTTTCTAGGTGGGCCCGCAAACGAGGTCTAAGCCATCACACGATAGTGGAGAAACTTTTCAAGGCACCATACAAAATGCCCGGCCATGAGTAGAAGCGCTCCACGCAAGATTCTGGTTTGCGATCACAGGAACAGCGAGACCCCGTCCATGCCCGCGCTCTTCTTCACCTTCAGGACCTCGAGCAGGGTCGGGGCGACGTCGGCGAGGGTGCCCATCGGGCGCAGCTCTTGGCCGATGAGGGCGTTGTCGCAGAAGACGATTGGGACGGGGTTCGTGGTGTGGGCCGTGTGGGGCTGATCGGAGGTCGAGTCCCACATCATCTCGGCGTTGCCGTGGTCGGCGGTGATCGAGACCAGGCCGCCGAGCGCGGTGACCTTGGGCACGATCTTTTTGAGGCAGGCGTCGACGGTGCGCACGGCTTGACAGGCGGCGTCGGTGATGCCGGTGTGGCCGACCATGTCGGCGTTGGCGAAGTTGATGATGTAGACGTCGGTCTCGCCGCGATCGAGCGAGGCGAGGATGGCGTCGGTGATGGCGGGCGCCGACATCTCGGGCTGCAGGTCGTAGGTGGCGACTTTGGGGCTCGGGATCAGGGTGCGGGTCTCGCCGGGGACGGGGGCTTCGACTCCGCCCGAGAAGAAGAAGGTGACGTGGGCGTACTTCTCGGTCTCGGCGATGCGCTCTTGGGAGAGGCCGGCGGCGGAGATGACCTCGGGGAAGATGCCGGTCAGATGCTGGGGCGTGTAGGCGATCGCGAAGGGGAAGTCGGCGCGATATTGGGTCATCGTGGCGATCGCGAGCGGCTTGGCCTTGTTGCGGTCGAGCCAGGCGGTGCGGTCGAAGTCGATGGGCTCGGCGGGGAGGGCAAGCGCGGCTGTGATCTCGCGCATGCGGTCCGAGCGGAAGTTGAAGCAGATCAGCGCGTCGCCCGGGGCGAGGCGGCCCGAGGTCTGCTGGCCTTCGGGGTCGATGACGAAGGGCTCGACGAACTCGTCGCCGGTGCCTTCGGTGTACGAGCGCTCGAGCGCGGCCTGCGCGGTGGGCGCGAGCGCGCCCGTGCCCTCTGTTAAGAGGCGGAAGGCCTTCTCGACGCGCTCCCAACGCTTGTCGCGATCCATGGCCCAATAGCGGCCGATGACAGAGGCGATGCGGCCGATGCCAGCGGTGTCGAGATCGCTCTCGAGCGTCTTGATGAAGCCCTGGCCCGAGCGCGGCGGCGTATCGCGGCCATCCATGATGGCGTGGACAAGCACCTGGTCGGGGGCGAGGCCGCGCTGGGCGGCCATCTTCAGGAGAGCGCGGACGTGTTGGTCGGAGGCGTGCACCCCGCCGGTGCCGATGAGCCCCATCAGGTGGAGCTTGGCGCCGGTCTTCTTGACGCCCTCCATGGCGGCGGCGAGCGCCCCGTTCTGGAAGAAGTCCCCGTCCTCAACCGACTTGTGGATGCGCGTCTGGTCTTGGTAGACCACGCGGCCGGCGCCAAGGTTGAGGTGGCCGACCTCGCTGTTGCCCATCAGGCCGAGGGGCAGGCCGACTTCTTTGCCGGAGGCGCTGAGCAGGGTGTGCGGGTATTTGGCGAGGAGCTCGTGCCAGAAGGGCGCGCAGGCGCGGATGACGTTGTGATCGGCGGCTTCGCGATAACCCCATCCGTCGAGGACGATGAGGAGCAGAGGGGGGCGCTTCATGGGAGTGATGTTAGCGCCCGACGGACTCGATTGAGTCGTCGAGCTCTTGGATCTCGCGCTCGGGCGATTAGTCCTTGTGCCGCTAGAACACGCCGGGCATGAGCTTTCCCTCCTTGACAAGCTTGGCCACGTCTTCATCGGACAGCATCCCGCGCACCCACTCCTTATTGTCCCTGTGGCAATAGCGTACAAAGGGGCTCTCCGAGTCTTTCCAGAGTCCGGCTTCGAAGGTCTTCATCAAGATGGCCTTGGCCTTGGCCTGGTTCCCGCGATACTGTAGGCCCGTCGCCAAGTTGGACACAATGGAGATGGGGGTCAGCGGATCGCTGGACTCGTCTCCTGGTTCGATAAGAAACCCGATCAAGCGATCAGTAGCTGCCGCAAACGTTGCATCGGAAGCCCACTTCGAGTTCATAATGGCACGGCCAGCGATGCGTGGCGAGCCCTCTTCCGCCAAGCTCGTCAGAAGGGCTTCCCGACCGCTATAGTCATGGATCGCGATTGAATCCACAAGGGATCCGACCGCATAGATTGGCAAGTCGGTCGTACCTGCCAAGCAATCGGTCAGCGTCTGCATCGTTTTGGGCTGAGCCTGCGTAGAGAGCATCTCCCAGCCTCGATTGAGGAACTCTTCCTGATGGTATGCAGGCATGCTGCCGAAGGCTGCCGGAAGATCGACCGAGAGGGTGTCAAGGAGCAGTTCATAGTGGTCATTGGCCCCAAACAAAGCCATCGTCCCGGTGACGAAGTTGATGAGCTTGTCGCGGTCGGAATCGCGCTCTTTCATCAAGCGAGTGAGTTCCGCTTCTTCATCGGGCGTGAGCCCCGCATTCCCCTTCAAGGCAAGCAACTCGTCGATTCGCTTAGTATTCGGATGCTCATCGGCACCGGCCATGATCGCCTCGACCTCGGCCAAGAAACGCATCCGCCCCTCAACAAAGCCATACTCCTGGAAGAGCCGCTGCCAGTAGGCACGGCGCTCAAGTAGGGTCGCCCCATGACGCATGCGAAGGGCATTGTCGGCAGGATAGAGTTCAAAGCGAACGAGGTTGAGCATCGCGGGCAGCCACTCCTCTAGGTAGTCGTACTTCTTGGGCGCACTCGAATCGACCGGTTGCTTCTTGAGTTCAACTAGCGAGGCAAGATCGGCTTCAAGACGGTCCTCATGGACCTTGGTGAAGCCGACCTTGCCGCGCAAGTCATCGAGCGGCCCCGCGATCCCCCGGCCCGGATGGCTCTTCGCCGCTTCTTTTATTGGCGGGATCATGGGCGGCTGAAGAGCCCGCCAGACGGCGCTAGCCAACAGCGGGGCATCGAAGCCCCGCACCAGGAGCCCAAAAATGAAGGCCTCCCGGTCATTCTTGGGATCACTCCAATACGAGCTCTGTTGCAAGAGCCCCCATGCAAGAAAACCCAACGCCCCACCATTGCCGAGGGGCGCCACTTGGCCCACCTGCAGCTCGGAAGTGTGGTACTCACGGGCTTCAGGCTTGCCCCAAATCGGGTCGGCTTCGACGAACTCGGGCGTGAAGAGGGCCAAGACCTCGTCGGGTTTCAAGTCCGGATCAACCCCAAGAAGAGCCTGTGCCGCTTGATAGCCAGCATCGAAGCGCACCAAGTCCGCCCCAAACCGAATCGAGGGAAGAGCAGTCCCATGCAAGTCGAAGCGCTTGAGTTCATCGAACAAGTAGACGAGGAAGGGGCTGTCCTCACCGAACACCGCCTCTTGGTACACGTCCGGATCGGTGATGGGCTTGCCCTCTGCGTCCACAGGTCGGGTCAGCTCATCCATCTTGGCCTCGGCCGTCAGAATCGAAACCAACGCCGCATCGATCTCAGGTCTCAGCCCGGGAAGGCGCTCCATGGCAACCGCTGCCGAGTCTTGGCCCACGCCATCGATGGAAGACTCTTGGGGAGGCTCCTGGGCCACAACCCATGGAGACCACAGAAGTAAAGCGGCGGCAGAAACGAGAAGAAGCTTTGGCATGGGATGCAGGCAGGTTTGGAGCATTAGGGGACAGGGAATCAGCGCTACTTCGCCGAAGGCGTCGTGGGCAGCCCATAGGGCGAGTGGTACGTTGCGAGGGAGGTCACTCCGATTGGCGGCGGACAGTCGCCAACCACGGTGTAGGTCGCGTGCTTGCCAACCGGAACACCGTCATCTTGGGTACATTGCGCCGTCCCTGTGGCCCACAAAATCCATAAGAAGTGGCCACAATCAGAGGTGGGGGCTACTGGGTTTCGTGTGGAGTAGCGGGGATTGGGTAGAGATCAAGACCTCCGAGATGGAACATGATGGCGTCACGGAATCGAGCCCGATTGTGGTAGCCGTTAGCTCGCCGCTTCAGAGCCT
>Ga0316206_1001308_pt1 | contig 23140 bp, 25 predicted proteins | sample 6monthpyrite_MG_FD_204942 | JGI IMG/M metagenome (GOLD analysis project Ga0316206, IMG submission 204942) | Microbial mat bacterial communities from mineral coupon in-situ incubated in ocean water Damariscotta River, Maine, United States -... | ecosystem: Environmental > Aquatic > Marine >... | reverse complement strand
TGTCATGGTATAAATGCACTTTTAGGTTTTCACCGATTAATTTAGATGGGACTGTATATAAAGCTGTTTTAATATGTATGGTACTGGTGGATGTGACTTTGGGGAAAATATATTAGACATGCATTTAGAAAAACATTTAAATTGTCAAAATCACCTTCCTTAAAGCCTGATTGAGCGAATTTTTGCAGATTCTGAAGTCAAAGAACTGAGATTTTGAATAGATTTTGTGGAAAAGCCAAAATTTTACTTATTTGAAACAAATGTGTAGGTCTCACACGTACTGTGAAGAAATTAAGCTTAATAATTTTGAGCTATTCTAGAGCAGGAACAAAGCCAATATCAAGCTTGATTTTGGCTTTAATATTATTAAAATATAGCTTGAGTTTTTCAAAAGTGCCGATAGCTAATTTACCCTTTGATTTGAACTGATTTAACTCATCAACCCATGTAATTCCTTCAACACCTAAGCGCTCAAGAATAGGTGGTAAATCTTCATCTATAAAACCCTTTTTCCCAGCGACAATCAATCGTCCTGTAGAATCCACAAGGTCAATATAATCCGCCAGAGTAAAATCTATGTCATTATCGCCAAAGCCTAAATTCAACAAGTCAGATGATTTTTTACTCAAGCGTTCTTGAATCGAAGTGTAGTCAGATTCCTCTGGAGTTTTAGCCATAGCAGCTCTTATTGGATTGAGATCAACATAAGCCATGCAAGTCAATAATGCCCGCTCATCAAGCAATGCTTGACTTTTGAAGCGCGATTCCCAGAAATGACCTGTTACCTCGTCTTCGATGTTTGATGATCTGGCGATGAATTCATTTAGTAATTTCATAAACCAACTTATGCTCATAAGCCTTTTTCTGTACTCATCCGTTTTTATAAAAACCATATCCAGTTCAGCCTTTGACAGTTCAGCACCAGCTAAATATTTTTGACAAAGCAATATCGGTTTGCATAAGCTAGACCAATAAGTTAAGACTTGTTTCTCACACCAGTTTTCTGTTGAATTGACCTTCAAAACAATGTGGTAATGATTGCTCATAATAGCGTAAGAACAAATGTCGATATTGAATACTTTTGCAAGTTCTTTTATCCTATTTGAGATCAGCTCTCTTCGATGGTCGTAACACTTTCCTGTGTACTGGTCTTTTCCACATAAAAAGGCTCTTCGAACACATCTTGTCATCACATGATAAAAAGGTGTATCTTCCAAAGATATTTGGTATTTCCGTGCATATGTCATGATTTTCTCCATTAAAAGGGCTATTTTACTAAATTAGAATTGTAAAATATGTAGGTAAAAGTCTTTTTTCTTGTAGGTAATTGACTTTGGTGATGTGTGTCCTATATATTAAGAACAATGTTGGATGAAATAGCTGGTGTACCGGTTCTGCCAAATTGAGCATGGTCTTCAAAAGCTGTGCTCAAAACAACATCAACGGTTAATTGAATGGTATCTGGGTCACCAACATCATCACCTGCGACACACATACCAACAGCCGTGTTGCTATTGGCAGATTCTATGGCATTGGTAAGCGAACAATCATTGTCCACCGTAATCACCGATGCCAAAGTCACTTGTGTGATTAAAAACCAAAAAATTAACCTACTTATTTTGAAATGCTTCATAAATTTACCTTAAATATGTTTGTTATTTAAGGTATGCGTAAAAGGGTTTAAAAAGCGGACAGAAATTTATCTTTTTTTATTGTCACTGAGTATCAGCTTATCTCTAATATGATTAAAGGTAGATTAATTCGTGACTCTTGATGTATTATAGTAGAGCTTTAAAATTCTCTGTTATTGATACAAGATAAGATGAAACAGATAGTTAAGTGTGAAGCACTTACTTACTAGTAATAAAAAATGAGTCAAAATAATTTAACAGCTCTTATACAAAAGATAAACTCAGGCGATCAAAGTCAACTTAATCAAATCTATGCCATTCTTTATAATGACATTAAGGCAGTTGCTGGTCATCAAATAAATCTATTGAATTCTGGAGAAACTATTACTCCTACTGTGCTGGCTAATGAATGTTATCTTAAGTTATTAAAATCCAAAAACATACCGATTACCGATCGGCGTCATTTTATGCAATATTTGGCTAAAAGTATGCGTTCATTTTTGCTAGATGTCATGAGATCAAAACACAGTTTAAAAAGGAATGCTCATGTTGTTACTTCCAGTGTGTCTCAATATATTGGGTATGATGATGTTAATATTCGCTTTATGGATATAGACAGAATGTTGGATATAGTTGAAGAGGTAGATGTGAAACTGGCTGAAATTTTACAATACAAGCTTATATTTAATCTAACATTTAAAGAAATTGGAGAATTGTTAAATAAGTCAGAAAGGCAGGTTCAACGCCTATGGAAACAAGCTAAAGCCATGTTGTTGGCACTAATGGACACTAACAAAGAGACTAATAATGAAGATTGAGTTCTGGAAAAAAGCCAATGATATTTACAGTACTTTAGTTCATATGAGTAAAAATGAGGCTTTGGATGAGCTCGAACACATTGAAAACATCGATGATGAGATAAAAAAAATAGTCGTGTCATTAATAACATCTGGAGAACAATCTAGTCAATATTTTAAAAATCATGTTAGTTCAGACTACAATTTGAAAAACATAACTTTTAGCACATGGCAATCAGGCAATAAAATTGGAGATTATCAACTAATCAAGGAAATCGGCAAAGGTGGTATGTCAACGGTTTTTAGTGCAAAAAGAATAAACTCTGAAGTACAAAAACTTGTGGCGATTAAAATATTTTCACCCAATGGTGATTCCAATGAATTAAAACGCCGTTTTGTTGAAGAGCAAAAAATATTATCAAATTTATCCCATCCAAATATTATTGCCATGCATCATGGAGAAACGACTCAATCAGGAGAATCCTATATCGTCATGGATTTAGTAGAAAAGGCCATGCCACTGGATGAATATGTCAAGTTAAAAAAATTGACAACACTTCAGAAAATTGAGATTATTTTAGATATAGCAAAAGCTTTAGCATACTCACACAGAAACCTTATCATTCACCGTGATATAAAACCCTCTAATATCATTGTTTCAACTGATGGTAGTGTAAAAATTGTGGATTTTGGAATTGCAAAACAGATTACAAGGGATGCAATCGATAAAACCACCATCAGAGCATTAACACCGACTTATGCTTCACCAGAACAAATTAATGCACAAGCGATAACCGTAGCAAGTGACATATTCTCTTTAGCCGCTGTTTGTGTGGCTATTTTGATTGATGACAATCCATTGCCAAAAGACAGAATACTCAAGTCTTGCGAAACGGATGAGGGTTTTTTACAAAAGCTATTTAAAACTCAATCTTTTGATAAAGATTTAGAAAATATTCTCAACAAAGCTTTAAAGTATAACCCGAATAGACGATACCAAAACATGGAAAAATTTGCAGAAGATTTATCAGATTGGTTGGCAAATAAACCGGTATCGGCAACACCTGATTCATTTGGGTATCGGGTGAAAAAATTTGCAATAAGACGCAAAGCATTATTTGCTTCATTGTTAACACTGATTTTTTCTATGACTGTTGCTTTGATTGCATTTAGCTGGCAATACAACAAAACCAAAATAGAAGCGCAAAAAGCACAACAAGTTAAGCAATTCATGTTGAATGCATTTCGAGTGACAGATCCAAATTCAAGTCAAGGCATAGAAATATCGGCTAATGATCTATTAAAAATGGCATCGGATTCTTTGATAAGCAATACTAAATTAGATGTGAACACAAAATTAGATTTGCACCAAACAATAGCAGTTGCCTTTGGCCAACTAGGGTTTTATAACGCTGCTGTAGAAAACCTTAATGAGTCGCTATCCATCCAACCAGATAACACACATACACTCTCGCTATTGAGTGAATATTTATTACAATTAAACAGTATTGATGAGATAAAAAAACTAATTGGGAAAATTGATATTGATGACATAGCATCAATTGAAGACAGAAATAGAATGCTAAGAGTAAAAATACGGTTACATGCTTTAAATGGAGAAATTGAATCGATGGATGACTTATTGAAAAGATTAGATATCGAACCTCAATACATAGAAGACACCATTGAAAATAAAAGATTAATGGCAGAAATGGACTTTGTGAAAGGTGATGCAACAGCTGCAATTAAAATCATTAAAAGTACTCTTAAAGATACTGATCTTAAGCCAAATCACACTTTAGTATTAGGCTTGAATAATGACCTCATCAAATACCTAAACAAAACAGGACAGTACGATGAAGCGTTAAACATCAATAAAAAAATCATCACTCAGTTAAGATTGATATTAGGTGATAGACACCCAGAACTGGGCAACTCATTAAATCAATTGTCTCAAACGTACAGACTAAAAGGAGATATGGCACAAGCCTATGTTGTGGCTTCAGATGCTAAACAAATATTTTACAAACTTTATGGTGAAAACAGTCTAGGAGTTGCTCAGTCACTTAATAAATTAGGTATGTTGGATTATTTAAGTGGAAAAAAAACAGAAGCCATTACAGCGTTCGAAAAATCAGTTACAATTTATAATATTATCTATCCGCCAGAACACCTAGAAATACTAAAAGCACAAGTGAGCCTAGCTGGATTATATACAGCAACAGGCAAGCAAAAAGAAGCCGAGCTCTTATTGCAAAAAGTGTATAACATTCAAAAAATAAAATTAGGTGAGTCACATGTGTCAACTTTAAATACTCAGCAGCATCTGGCCCGTGCATTAACAGCTTTGAACAAACTGCCTCAAGCCATTAGGCATGCAAAATTGAGCTATGAGCTAGCCAAAGACAATTATGAAGACTCAGACCCTATTGTTGACGCGGCTGAATTTATACTGGCAAAAACATATTTTAAAGCACAAAAATACAATAAGGCATTAGAATTGTTTCTGACTAGACAGCAAAGATATAATAAAAAACTTTCTAACAAAAAAAGTCATACCTATGCTAACTTATTGTGGGATATTGCCAAAACATACGTGGCAATAAAAGAGTTTAAGTTGGCTGAAAAATATTTTTTAAATGCGATAAAAGCCTATGATGATGTTTACTCACCTACGCACATAAGAAGTTTAAGAATGCGTTTGGTTTATGCCTCTTTTTTACACGCACAAGACCGTGTCAATGAATCAAAAGAGATCGTTAATTCTGTCACAAAAATTTATCAACAAAAAAATCACGATGAGCCAAGGTTAATATCAATGATTGAAAATCTCAATCAAAAATTTGTTCAAAACCGTTGAATCGACAATTCAACGACTTTTTGCTGAAAGACTATAGGTTGATTAAAACAAAGGATAGTTATTTGCCCTACAAAGCGAGCAATTGGAATAGTGTTGTGCCTGTGCTTGTGAGGATACTCTATCTGAGTTGTGCTAATTAGTGCCTGACCGAGAAAGAAGTAATCTACTGCGGAAAAGCTGGATTTGACCAAAATATCCCATTATTCTCGTCAAATAGCCAGCTATTCTCCTCAAATAATGAAATATTTTGCTTCAAACCAGACTTTCCCTCGCTACGATTCCTTTCTCGGTCAAGCACTAATTATGAGTAACACTCTATAATTTCGGATTAATATTTTTTAAAGCCTCGATACCAATTTTAAGCTTTTGGTAATCGTGTCCAAGTGATTTTTTAAAAGGGAGTTTTGTTAGCCACAACAAACTGTTATTGGTTTTAAATATATTTACTATAACTTCAGGATTATGCCCATCGATGAATTTGTGAATCTGTTGTTGAAAAAACTTACTGTCTTTTATAAAAAAACGAGCAGTAGAGTTGATAAATAATATCAAATCACGTGCTTGTGCTTGTGCTAAATTCATTACGGTTAATGGATCATCTTCAAAGTCGATAAAGCCAATTTGTGCAGGGTCTTCTTTGATTTTTAACATATTCCGCACAAAGCCTTGGCTCATGTATTGATCTTGTTTGTGTAACTGTTTAATCCCATCAAGACAATCAGCAAACAATTTTCTTATTCTTGGCATATCATGACGATTTTGTTTAAAATCATCAATAATAGAAACACCCAAATCCTTCAATAAAATCCAACCAGGTTCTTTTGCCATTAATTCAGGCACGAGAATTCCGCGTTTTTTTAGGCTGGTTATTCTTTCAGCTTCTAAGTCTAGGGCAGTTTGTTCACCTTTTTGTGGTACAGCCTTTAAAAGAGGTGCACGAAATAACTTGCTAAAAAGATTTAACGCATGATAACGAAACATCCCTCTGGCGGGTGTAGATTTTTTAAGCCAATAGACTTCACCTGTATCTGCCCTAACGCGTTCAATACGTTTTTTTGATGACAAAGCTTTCTGCCATGTTTCATTATCTATATTTAAGCTATTAATAATGTTTTTCATATAATTTTAATTAATAAAGGTTTAAGGGGCTTGTCACAAATAAAGCACAAAAATACCAGTAAGAAAACTTAAAATATACAGCATGGCGGACATGTGGGAAAGTGCTGTATTTTAAATTAACTTAAAAATTGCTTATAATAGAGCCAAACCCATTTTAAAGGATTTCAATAGGTTTGGCAAAGTTATGAAAGCTTAAAATGTGACCGTGATTTTTTGATCATTAGATGTGAGGCATTTTCCGATACCACCACCTTTAATGCCACTATCAGGTCTCGAAAACTGGAATTGACATTCCATGGTGTTACCTTGACTGCTAACAAGTTGAGCTTGTGTTTGAGATGAGACACGTTCCGAGCCGCTTAATAACCAGGCATCATCTTTTAATGAATCTCCTAGGAGTAAACTGTCTCCAAGTTCTGAGGAAGATGCCTGTACAAATTTACCGAAGAAATGCTCTCCATCAGGCATGATGACGTTAAGATTGCCATCATTATCAAAAGCTCCTTGTTGGTAGTCCATCTTGACTGAGCCTTGCTCACTTCTGCCTATGATGGTTCCTGTACTTGTGCATGCGGAAGTTAGAATGCATAAAAGCAGTACAAATGTTATTTTTTTCATATTTAAAATCTCCAAGTTATATAAATTTATTGTTAATATGTTACTTAATATTAATGTAATACATTAAAAAATGTACAAGCATAATAATAACAATTAACAGTAGGTTTTTCAGTGACTTTTTTGTGTAGATTTGTGACTGTTTTGGTCAGAAAATATTAATGAGATAGCCATGCTTGCCCTCAAACTCGAGTGCCAGTTTTAATTGGCATAGAGTCTGAAGACTACAGTAAATTTTATATTTTTATAGTTAGATTAGTACGTTTGGTTTTTAAGTAAAAAGCTTGATATTCTTTTTGCAATTGATAAAACATATAGGTCAAATGTGTTACTAAGCACTATTACTGTAATTCCTTTTTCAGGATAAATCCATAGATCAGAAGAAAACAATTCACTCCCACCGCTGTGATGTATTAATTTATTCTCTGAATTATTATTTTTAATAGCCCATCCATATCCATAGTGAGCATTTCCATTATTAAATTCAAAATGTGGATAAAGGTATTTAGATGTTGACTCTTTATCAAGCACTGTATTGTTCGTTATCGCTTGGCTCCAAAGCAATAAGTCGCTTGCTTTTGTTAGTATACCTCCATTTCCTTTAAGATTAAGATAAGGGCCTTGTTCACTCCAGTTCTCTTTATTCGGTTTTTTTGCTGCAACACCATCTAAAAAACCGTTAGCCACTTCGTTAGTTTTCCAGTCAGGGATGATATAACCTGTATGATTCATTTTTGCAGGATTAAAAAGGACTGCATTTAAAAAGGCTTCATAATTCATTCCACTGGACTTTTCGATTATTAACGCCAGTAGACTATAACCCATATTAGAATAATGAAACTCTTTCCCTGCTGGACTTATTATTTTACTATTGAATACTTTTCTGAGAAATTCATCTTCTGTAATGGTGTCATAATCACCTCCAACCTCTGCGGTTAAGCCTGATGAGTGAGTGAGCAGTTGATGAATGGTTATGTTTTTTTTATCATTGGGAATTGTGTTAAAGTATTTTGATAGTTTATCATCTACTGAGAGTTTATTTTGCATTGATAGTTTTAATATTCCTGCAGCGGTAAATTGTTTTGTTATCGAGCAAATATCAAAAACTGTGTTGATGTCTATGAGTCCATTGCTTTGATTGTTTTTTCTTCCATAGGCTTTGTTAAATAGGATTTTGTCATTTTCAGCGACTAAAATAACTCCTGAAAAGCCTCGTTGAGTAAGTTTTTTATCAATGGTGATTAAGTCTTCAACTTCCATACGAACTGCGTTTACTATTTCGTCAGGTTGTATTAGATTAAGCTCCTTAAAAACGCCATTATTTTCCCCTAGAAACTCTATTTTCATTGCTTCATCTGCTTTAAAAACAAATGTACTTTTTCCTGTTGCAATTAATTCACTTTCTGCTTCTCCAAGTGATTTAAAATAAAGTTTTGAATTGTTTTCTTTTGCTTTTGTGTAAATATTTATTATGACGCCAACGGGTTCAAACATATAATCTCCTTCATATTGCTTTAATAAACTAACAGTATTTTGATCCATTACTTTTTTCAACCAATTTATTGTTGTACTCACGCGAACATAGTTTTCAATCCAACCATATTTACCTTCTGCTTGATAATTTTCATCTTCATTGAGGTAATAACCTCTTGAACTGACACCAGCAACATACTTTTTCTTATCTTTTACTATCAAGGCAGGTCCTCCACTATCGCCTGGACCATTAACACCTTCTAATTCATGTACACTGGAAGATTGTGGAGCGTCAAAACTAAAGGTTAAGTAATTGTCCTCAATGCCATCAATTCTATTATAGGCTTTTCTAAACTGCCCATCATTTACTGGTTCATCTCTTGTGGTTCCAGCTTTTCCGTTTGCATAATCGCCCCAGCCTAACAATAAGACTTCTTGATTTACTTCGTCTTTGCTCGTGTACAAATCAATCGGTTTTACGTCTTTGATTGACTGGTTTAGTTCAATTAATGCGACATCATAGCTCATGTTCTTTGGGTTCATGATAATATCAATAAGCTTCCCATTTTCATCACGTACCCCTTTGACTTCCCCAAAATCAGGGTGGATTTGAACAGACTTAACATCGTAATATTTTTTATTGATTAATACGTGATAAGGTTTTTTATTGCTTAAGTCAATCAATGCCGTACAATGAGCCGCTGTAATAGCCCATTTTGGGTCAATTAATGTGGCAACACATTCTTTCCTTTTTCCGTTTATTTGTACAGGGAAAACAGCAGGGTATTTACTTTCATCAGCAAGGTAAAGATTAGGATCCGCATCATGGCGGATGATCATTGAAAAAGCTGTTGTTGATATTGTTATTACAAAGAACAGTAATGTTAATTTGGGTGTCATTTGTTAATTCTCCTAGAGGTAATTTTTGATATTAAGCGTCTTAGTTTGTGTATTTAAATAAATATACAACCACAATTGTAATAACTAAAAACCTATTTTTCAGTGACTTTATTGAGTCATTTTGTGACTGTTTGTGTCTAGTCTGATGATTTTATTGATGCTTAATCTCTTTCCATGTAAGCATGAAACATGCTCCACCTAGGTCAGATCGCTTAATATGAATTTCGCCGTTATGCCAATGAGCAATTTGCTTCACAATAGCCAATCCCAACCCCACTCCTTCAGTTCTATCCCTTTGCTGATTCGCCAGTTGTTTGTATGGCTGAAAGACTTTATCGTAATCCTGTTTAGCAATGCCTCCTCCATCATCTTCAACAATTAACGCATATTCATCAAACTGATGTGTAAAGTTGATAGACACATAGGATCTTGCATGTTTTGTGGCATTATTTAAAAGATTAACTAATGCACGTCTTAGTGCTCTGTCATCGACAAACTGCTGTTTTTTTACTAGCGATGGTTCTATCTTTGTTTCATAATGCATATCATCATGATCAAATTGGTATTGCTCCACTTCCTCTAAGATTTCATTAGCAAAATGTATATTCCTGAAATTATTAATATCGGTTGAACGGTTGTATCTTGCAAAGTGTAATGTCTGGGAAATCAGGTACTCAAGTGCTTCGATACTGCTATTAATGGTATGTCGATAACGAGCGGTTTCCTCAGCATCACAGTTACCTGTTTTTAACATATCATTGGCAAATCTTAATCGTGCCATTGGCGTACGTAAATCATGTGCTACAGCATTGGTTAAACTTTGGCTTGTTTGAATTAAATTTCTAATATTCTCAGCCATGCGATTGAAGGATGTGCCTAATTCAGCTGTAAAAGATCCTTTACGTACACGGGCACGAACATCTAAGTGACCCGCACCAAAACTTTTGGCAGCTTTCTTTAGAGATTTGTGATCCTTCCACAAAGGCCATAACCACATCAATAAACCCGCACAAATAAATAAAACCACTAAAATTAGTGGGATAAAAACAGCTGTTGCTTCTATGAATTGATTTCGTTCTAAACTCAATGCTAAAGTTCTATCATCTTGGGTGTTTACTAAAAAAACCTCATCCTCATTTTCATCCTTTATCCAGGTCAGGTTTTTATATTGATAAACATCTTGTTGGTTACGAATTTCAGTCAGTTTTTCATCAGTAAGTAGTTCTATTTGCACCTGAAATCTCGATTCAAGTTCACCTAATCTCTTAATTAATTGATTAGAAGGAATTTCATCTATTGCACTTTGAAAGAGATAAATAGGGCCGCTGGTTTCAAGGTAGGTGGTTTGAGCAAAAGTTATATCATTAGCAATGGCAATTGCCCAGTCTGTATCAGCTATCCTCAAAGCCACCGAACTCTGTTCGTTACCTAATGCCACGTAATCGCCAGAATACAATCTTTTTTGTAGTCTCTCTTCTTTCACCATTTGATCAATTTTCTTGAATTGAATTTCGGTATTAAAATTTTCCGTAATTTCATTGATTTTAGTGTTCCAAAAGACTTCATCTATCGCCAATAATTTCCTTTCAATTTCTTGATAGACTCCCTGATATACATCTTCAACTACTTTCTCCTGTAGCCAATCATTATAAACTTTTAATGGATTAAAGCTTCCTGCTACCGATAAATAAATAACCGGTAAAATCACCAGAAGACATAATTTTATGAGTGCTTTTAACATAGGTAGTTTAGAGTTATTGTTCACCTGCACAAAGCTGATAGCCTTTGCCGCGAATGGTTCTGATTAGTTCACCATTAGAATTGGCAGATAATTTTTTTCTTAAACGTGAGATGCGTCGATCAATTGAGCGATCAAAGCCATCATACTCAAATCCTCTTAGTTCCTGAACAATGGAGTTTCTATCTACTACTTGACCAATTTCTTGCGATAATAATAACAGAAGTTCAAATTCCGCCGAAGTCAAATCAACATCTTTACCAGCAACTTTAACTAGTCTGTTTGCTGAGTCAATATGAAGTTCTCCTGCATCAACAATTGAGTTACGGGAAGATGTTTTTTGGTTCATTCTTCGTAAGATTGTTCGAATTCGAGTTAATAACAAGCGCGGTTGAACTGGTTTAATGATATAGTCATCCGCACCCAATTCTAAACCCAACATCTGATCCATATCATCATCTAAAGCAGTAAGCATCAATATAGGCTCATGATAAAAACCACGCACTTCACGGCACACTTCGTTACCGTTTTTCTCAGGCAGCATGATATCTAGGATAACCAGATCTGGTTTGTTTTGTCGAATGGCTTTTACCGCATCTTTACCGTTATGGATCATAGTGACTGAAAAGCCATTTTTGGTTAAATAATCCCGAACCAAAGTCGCTAGTTCGACATCGTCTTCAACTAAAAGAATTTCTTTATTCATGGTAATTATTTCAGGTATTTGTTTATATTAATACCCAAATCGCGATTTAGAAAATTGGATTAAAGCACAACCCATTGACACTCCTTGCAAATCAAAAAACGACTTATCACCAACAAGGTGACTACGTATTTTTTAAATTCACTATACGGACCAACTGATTGCACTCTAATTCGCATTTCTATATCGGGATTTGGTTATTAAGTAAATTGAGTTTTAAATTACTGCAGTTTAAACGAATCTAGTTGTTTATACTATTACAATTTTGGGACAGTTTGTGACAGTTTCGCATATTCAAGCCACTCAATTAGAATAATTTCAATGGCTTCAACTACACCAGTATTGCAAAAAATCGATAAAGGCTTCTATTGGCCTTGGTTATGGATTTTGCTGTTGGTTCTCTTCTTTCTATTTTTGACCAATCCAACTATTATGATTACTAAAATGCCCATTCCCAGATAAAACAATATTTTATTTAGATTCGCAAATTGTACTGTAGAACGTACAATTCCTTTTTTCCAATTCAACCATACATCGCCCATACGTGCTGCAAAATTCATGCTTCCATTACAAAAAATGAGAACACCATCTTTTGTTTCCAAATCTATTTCTACTCGATTATTTATAGTCCAACGATTTAAACCATTGTGACCAATTATTACTGGATTTTTTAGTAAAGGGTCGTAAACAGTGACTCCTAGACCTTGGTCGTAGTATGCTCTTTTATGATACACTTTTGACACTGAATTAATAGAATTTCTCTCTAGAACTCCGTTTAGTTTTAAGTGCGATTTAAGGCAAATACTCCTTCGGGAAGATTGATACTATCGCTGCTTGATAATGCATTTGTTTCCATAATTGCGGCTCTAAGTGTACAATCATTTGTGGACAATGTCGCTTCACAAACACCATCTCCAGGAATTAAATCAATTAAGTCACTGGTAATGTTTACCGTGAAATTTGCACCAGTACTTGTAGCAGAGAAAACTATTATAAAAATCAAAGTGGATATTTTACTGTTCATAATGACCTTTATTTATTCAAAACCATTAGCAAATATAACATCGGAATCAAAATTAGCAATAATTGTGTGATTTGTCTCTACACTTGTTAAGCACTCATTACCATTTTCTAAAGGACAACCACTCCAACCCGTAAAATCACTACCAGTTGATGACGCTGCAAACAGAGTCACCAATGTACCGTTAAAATAAACTTCAGAACAATCACTTCCACAAGATATCCCAACAGGCGTACTTAACACTGTTCCTTGTCCCGAACCTTGTTTTTGTACCATTAACAAAAATTCGTCCTCACCAATATTGTTGTAAACCTCATCAAACCCAGCATCATACATGCCATCAGGGTGACCTGGATTACCTTGTTGGTTGGTGCTGTCATTAACTGGAGCTACCTGATTTTCAATATCTTTTTCTGTTGACCAGGCAAATGAATCTTGTAGACACATATCTACAGCTAGCGAACTCGACATTTGTCGTGGATCACCTCCAGCTAGATTGTTGAATACTGGTGTGCCGATATAAAACATACCAGAAGGCCAGTTATTACTGTTGTCTACTAGATTACAACTACCTATTAGTTGCCCTCCAATAAATTCAAACCCCTGTGTGTTAGAAAAGATAGAGTTAAAAATATTTTTATTAGCGAAAGTTAAGCTAATAAAAGTGTCCAAAACTGGTCCTGTTCCTTCAAACTGATAGGTGTTGTTAGCAGCGGTAACATGGCTCATAAGTATTTGAGAAGAAAAACTATTTTCTAATAAATATCGGGTTCCAGAATGGTTAAACATAGCCACTCTGTTTAGCCTGATTTCGGCATTATTTCTTGCTTCAATTAATGGGCGAGTTTTTGTATTATCAATGACTCCTAGTACTTCATTGCCTTCAACCATGGTTCGATTAATTTCTATTATTGAGTTGTCAGCATAAACTAATGAGTTATTAAATACATTCCTATCAATTTCAGAACAGCTAATGATAAAAGGACAATCATCAACTCTATCCATTTTTATCTGTATAGAAGATGCACCGCCATCTTTAGCATAAATAATGCCCTCACCATCTATGTAGTTATTATTAATTGCCGTATTGAGTAGGGTAGCCTTGCCTGTGCCTAATACATATAATGCTCCACCAAAACCACCCGCATTATTATCAGTAAAGATGACGCGACTTGCTCCACCATCGCTTAACAACTCGCCACCATTATCAATATAAACCCCACCACCCTCAAAAGCTTTGGTGCCAAAAGTTCCTCTGATTTGTGCTCCACCATTTAATACAGCAAAACAACCATTACCCAAGTATAAATTTCCGCCTTTACTTGCCATATTGTTTTTTAGAATGCCACTGATTTCAATATAAGAATCAGCATCTTTACATTCTATACCACCACCATTGCCTGTTAATCCACTTGTGTCATTGTCTTCAATGATACTGTCTGCTGAAACAACAACACCAGCACCATTGGTTACAAACATCCCAGATTGATTATCGGCAATTCGGACATTATCCAATGTGACTGTCACATTTCCTGTAGCAACCACTCCTCGAAATGCGCCATTAACCAGATTTAAATTTCTAAGCGTAACCGCAGTAGGATTTGAAGCAGAGGTAATGGTAAAAATACTGTCGTCTGGAACATTGCCCATAAATGTTCTGTTATTGACCGTAGCCGAGAAACAATCAGTGTATCCTCCTCTAATGATTAATGCACCAGCTGTGTTACTGTTGTAATTGCTGATAGAAAGATGTCCACGAACACTGCCTTCATAATCAATGGTATCGGTCAAACGAATTTCATCGTTTGCACTGGAACTGGTTTGAGAACTTAAAAGAGCCAAAGCTAAACTTGATTTTACAGTCGATCCTGTACAGTTGGCAGAATTACCCACCCAAAAAATGGTTGCAGTACTGTTGTTGCTGATAAATATTAAAACTAAAATTAGTAAATTAAACCGTTTGCTATTAAACATAATGTCACTCCATAATCGTTAATGATATATAGAGTACGTAATCTACTAAAAATTAACGACATGGAAATATAAAAAAATTAATTAATGCCATTAAGCGAAGAAGGTTTTATTTAAAGCTTCTGTTGGAGTATATTCATCTCTGAATACGTAATTAACTACATTTCTATCAATGTCCAACCTAAGAGTTAGAGGTGTCACAATTTGATTTCTAAAAATTGAATAAAATGATGTATACACTTTCTTATCATCAATATTTTCAGAATTATCAATAATTTTAAGTAATTAGTTGCAGACTATTATTTCTTGAATTCGCATCAATATTTTTTCACCCAGATGATCCAGGTTACTTTTGTACTCACATTGTATTTTTTTAAAATTAATTGCTCTTTAATTAAATTATTTTGTTTCTCATTCCAATTGTTAATCTGTAATGCGATGAGAAGACCAATCACTACAAGAACAGTTTCTCCAATGGCATATTTTAAATACTTTCCCGTTTTGTTTTCCATAAGTAAGTTTTGTCTAATTTTTCTGAAGAATTTTATCATGGGGTGATTTCTTTTTTATTTGTTGCCTCAAGTATAGGCCATATCATTGGGACATAGCAGTTGCCATAAACTGTTTTTGCGTATTCATTTTGTTTTGCCAACATTTCAGTCAACTGCTGATTGTCTTCAGTTGACAAATTGATGTCGATTGTCTCTATGCCTTTAATGACTTGACTTGAAATAAGCTCCAAGAGGGAACTCTTTAAATCAATCTCGCCAAGTATGTCGTAATAACGGAGTCGATCGCTTGGTGAGATTGTGGTGGTGACTGCCAGTGTTTTGAGTCGCCCTTGCAAATCGAAGTTGCTTGTTTGTAAGTCCTTAGCATGTTGCATTTGCATAAATAATCCATCGAGCCTGTCTCGTTAGTCTTCATCCATTAGCTCGAATGTGCCGCGCGCCAATTCTGCTTGCCAAATACGTGAGCCCCATGTTCTAGAGGGTGAGCGCAATAGATCTGGAAGTGCTGTTTTCATAGCAATTTTGCTTTTGATTCTGGGTATTCCTGTCCACATGTCACCAGGTTCTAACAATTTTTCGGCAATGGTCTGATAAGCCTGCTTGCGGCAATTGGCAACCGCCAATCGTTCTTTGGCATTAAAGTAATTAGAGACCAGATCGCCCTGTAAGGCTATTTCAGCAAAACGCAATTGCTCGCGTTGCTGGCGTTCGTTCAACCATTGCTGGCCCGCCATAGCAACCCCAACCCCTACCACAACAATGATGAAATCTAGGAAGATGGCTGTCCATTCCTGCTTTTTAAAATGTCTTATAACGCTGCGTAGAATCATGGTTTAATCTCGATTGATTTAAGTGGAAGCAAGCAGTGATTGATCAGCTTCTGTGTGGCATTGTAATACTTAAATATTACTAAATGCCCTTTAATGGATTGCTGAATTTGTTTTTGCTCATTCCAGTTGTTCACCTGTAGAGCAATCAAAATCCCAATCACCACCAGCACAATCTCGCCAAAGGCATAAATCAGGTACTTGGTAAATTTATTTTCCGTTAACATTTTTTGACGTATTTTTCTAAAGATTTTTATCATTGGATTTATTGTTTCTTATCGGCTATAAAATAAACCACCAATGAGCAGAAAGCAAGTAATTGTTTTTTCAATGTGACCTCATCAATCTATTTCGCTTCTTGCTTTTTTCTCCAAATTCCTTTAATCTATTAAAACTAATCATTAAAAAATAATATAAAGATGAAAGAAATACTTGAAGAATATGCCCTGATTGCTGAAATTATATCGGCGGTTGCCATCATAATTTCATTGGTGTTTGTCGGTATTCAAATTAGAGCCAATACGAAGGCAACGCAAGCAACAACTTTTCATCAGATTGCTGCTTTGGATATTGAAATACTTTTAAGCCTAGGAAGTTCTCAAGAATCAGCAAGAATCATTTCCATATTTCGAGAGAATCCAGACAGTTTATCAACAGACGAATATAATTATGCTTTTCACATGTTTGCGGCGGAAGTGCGACACGTTGAAAATTTATTTTTACAAAATGAAAACAAAATGTTAACCAAAAAAGATTGGAATTCTAGAAAAGCACTGGTGGAAGGTTTGGTAATGACCCCTGGTTTTGGCGCTTTACTAAAAAGCCCATTTAGAAAATATTTTGATGGCTCATTTATTGAATTTGCAATAAATCAAAGAAAAAAGCAGGCAATAGAAGAGTAAATTAGCAGAACCCAACTTACATTTAGAGGATAATACTATGAAAAAATACTTATTAATTTTAATTCTTTTTTTGACAATTACATCAATACAAGCCCAAGTCAAATTAATTAAAGCAGATGCTTATTTGGATGTAAGAACTGGCAAATTGGTGAAATCAGCCAGTCTTCTGGTTGAAAATGGATTAATCAAGTCCATCAACCCCAAAAAAATTCCTGATAAGGCAGAAGTCATCGACTTATCGGGCAAAATTTTACTGCCTGGGTTGATGGATATGCATGTTCATTTAGATATGGATTTTGAAGACAATTATCAATATTTGTTAGTGACCGAAAGTACAAGTAAAAATGCTTTAAGAGGGGCAAAAAACGCAGAAAAAACATTGTTAAGCGGCTTTACAACGATTAGAAACATCGGGCAGGTTCATCCTTCTGCTGAGCTCATAGATGTGGCTTTATCCGAAGCCTCCGATAATGACTGGATAGTTGCCCCCAGAATTATTGCATGCGGACATATGATTGGAATAACCGGAGGACATGCCGATCTTTCTATGATGGGAGGCTATGCCGAGAATGTGATCGATTTAGGCCCACAAAATGGCACGGCTGATGGCGTTGATGAAGTATTAAAAGCAACACGATACCAAATTAAACATGGCGCTAAAGGCATAAAAATTATGGCAACTGCGGGTGTTATGTCATTAGAGGAATCAGTAGGTGCGCAACAAATGACGCGCGAAGAAATGGAAACAGTTGTTCAAGAAGCCAAAAGACACAATGTAACAGTGGGGGCTCATGCCCATGGTACTGAAGGAATCATTGCTGCAATAAAAGCAGGTGTTACGTCTATTGAACACGGTTCGATTTTAAACGACGAAGCAATTGAACTGATGATTGAAAAAGGTACATATCTTGTGCCCACAACAGGGTTAATGGAGATACCTTTAGGTGAAAAAATGAATCCCAAACTGGTTGAGAAGGCAGAATACATCACGCCATTGGCAATAAAAAGTCATGAAAAAGCCATAAAAGCGGGTGTGAAAATAGCTCTAGGAACCGATGTGCCTCTCATTCCTCATGGCAGAAATGCTATGGAATTATCAGCGTTGGTTAAAAGAGGAATGACCAATATTGAAGCCATCAGAGCAGCCACAATTAATCCAGCTGAAATGTTAAACCTTCACGATAGGGGCGAAATAAAACAAGGTTTATTAGCGGATATTATTGCTGTTGATGCCAATCCTTTAAAAGACATTAAAGCTCTGGAAAATGTCATGTTTGTGATGAAAGGTGGCAAAATTTATAAGAATGAGGATTAACTGTATTTAGAATTTACCATAGACAGCAACAAACAATTCAATAGACAACAAATGAACAAAAAAGAAAAAGTAGAAACAAGAACACTTAAGCTTCCTGATGACATAGAAGCGGTTAGAAAATTATGGTTTGACTATCTGGTTTGGGGCAACGACAAAATGCAAGAATTCTACGGTGTTCATCCTCATAACCCCAAACAAGCAGTTGAACAAGATATCCAACAAATCAGCAAGTTTCAGCCTCCTTATGGACAATTAATTCTTGCTGTTTATCAAGGTAAAGTATGCGGACTTGGAAGCTTAAAAACTATAAACTCCGAAATTGGCGAAATTAAACGGATGTTTGTTGACCCGACAGTTAGACGAGCTGGAGCAGGACGAGCCATACTTGAAGGACTTCTGTTGGAAGCAAAAAATATTGGCTACAAAAAAGTTCGGCTTGACAGTCCAAAGTTTATGCAAGCAGCCCACTGTCTGTATAGGAGTTTTGGCTTTCGTGACATTGAAGCGTATCCAGAAATGGAAATTCCAACAGAATTTAAGGATTATTTGCTGTTTATGGAATTGGATTTAATTGATGACAATAAATAGAAAATGGAAAGCCTAGGAGCTAACCAATGATAAAATTCTTTAGAAAAATTAGACAGAACTTACTGATGGAAAACAAAACTGGAAAGTATTTTAAATATGCAATTGGCGAAATTATTCTGGTAGTAATTGGAATTTTAATTGCACTTCAAGTCAATAGCTGGAATGAAAACAGGAAAAATAGCGAAAAGGAAATAACAATTTTAGAAAATCTAAAAACTGAATTTGTAATAAATAAAACAGACTTATTAGAAACTTCGAACCGGAATTCTATAAAATATGAGTTAGTAAAAAAAATACTGTTATTTACAGGACAATCCAATGAAAACCTTACAAAAGTAAGTTCTGATGAAATGATTTATAATTTATTTGGTGGTCATACTGCAGACGTATCTACTGGATTTATTGATGACTTGTTAAATTCAGGCAATATTTATTTGATAAATAACGATAGCTTACGTCAAAGACTAACCAATTGGAATAAAGAGTTGGTTGACCACAAAACAGAAAGTGAAGATGAGCACGCAATTTGGTATAGAAATAGTTTCCATCCGTTTATGCAAAAAAATTATTCTTATGAAATAAGAGGGAATAATGTATTACCTGATTTAGAATTTAAATCAATTTTTACCGAAGATTACAAATCTATATACAAATTAAAAGAGTTTGAAAATATTGTCATAACTAAATTAATATTATTAGATAGTGCTAATAAGGGTTATGCTAAACTCATAGAAATTATTGAACAAATAATTTCGCTAATTGACAAAGAAATCAACAAATAACTAACGCACAACACCATGTATAATTAATTGCTTGGTACGAGCCTACTTTTGAAAAGCTTCGCGGATTTTCAGTTTGGTGCATACTTGCGTATTTTCATAGTTTCGTACTAACCCACGCAACTTTTCATAGCCGAGACCGTTACCTATCACACATGAGAAGTTTCTAAACCATACTTTCAAGAATTAACAAGGATAAATTATCGAAACTTGCATAATTTGCAAGTTTTGATAATTTATAGTATATTGGTGCTATGAATAGATTAATTCCTAGAAAACAATATTTTGATAAATTATTAGTTTACAAGGATAAGGATATTATCAAAGTTGTCACTGGCTTACGCCGTTCGGGAAAGTCCACATTGTTAGAGATGTTTAAACAAAACTTGCTTAAATCTGGTGTGAAATCCACACAAATACAATTTTATAATTTTGAATTACCAGAATACTTTTTAAATAAATCGTGGGATAGCATTTATTTTGAAATCAAAGCACAATTGCAAAAAGGTAAGAAAAATTATATATTTTTGGATGAAATCCAGAATATTGTTGATTTTGAAAAGCTGGTAGATGGTTTGTATGCCTCTAAAAATGTGGATGTTTATATTACTGGCTCTAATGCTCATCTGCTCTCAAGTGAACTAGCGACTTTATTGAGTGGAAGATATATTGAAATTTCTATTTTGCCCTTTTCTTTTGCAGAGTATTTAGAAAGAAGGGATATTGATACAGGCAAGAATTATCTCAATTATGAAGCCTTGTTTTATGATTATGTTAATGAAACATCCTTGCCAAAAGGCATTGAATTTAGAGAGTTAGGCTATGACAAAGTAGTTGAGTATCTTGATGCCTTGTATCAAACAATTATAGAAAAGGACATAGCACAGCGACATAAAATCAATGATAAGCGAGCCTTTGTTAATGTTGTTAAATTTTTAGCCAATAATATTGGTAGCCGTGTTTCACCTAATAGTATTGCTAAAGCATTAAAAGCCGATAATCAAAGTATTCATCATGCCACTGTTGAAAAATATATAGACTATTTGGTTGAAAGTTTTGTATTTTATCGAGTTAACCGTTTTGATATTAAGGGCAAAAAACAGCTAGCCACCTTAGAAAAGTATTATATTGTAGATTTGGGATTGTTAAATATTTTAATTGGCAGAGAAAGGACAGCAGATAGAGATCATATTCTTGAAAACGTTGTCTATCTTGAGCTGTTAAGACGAGGCTATAAGATTTGGACTGGAGCTCTTAGAAAAGGTGAAATTGATTTCACCGTCAAAAACAGTTTGGGTGATATTGAATATTATCAAGTATCGTGGCAAATTTCTAACAGTGAAACAGCAAAACGAGAATTTTCACCACTAGAAACCATCAAAGACAATTACCCAAAATATTTGCTAACAACGGAATCATTCACACAAAATAAAGCAGGGATAATTCATAAAAATGTATTTGAATGGCTGTTAGAAAATGAGATGTCATAAGTATATCTCTATAGCTAAAAACAATTACGTATATTAAGGAAGCTCTGAAAAATAGGATATTCTCAGCTTGCCTTTTTATGGATATTCATATAATCTTAGTTGTAAGCAAATGGTGTTACAGTCAATATAATATGCCATATTAGTAGTTTTAAAGAATTAGAAAAAATGAAAAAATTAATAGTTTTAATCACTTTTATTCCAATATTGGGTTTTACTCAGGAAAAACCGCTTTCAATATTTGATAACCTCATAGGCAAGACTTGGAAAGCAGAAGGAACTTGGGAAAACGGAAGTTCATTCAAACAAGAAAAAACATTTGAATATTCTTTGGACTCTAGCATTGTAATTACCAGCACTATTGGTTTTGTTAACAAAGAGCAGACTAAATTGGGAAACAGGAATCATGGTATTCGGCAATACGATAAGAAATATCACTCAATAAAATTTTGGGAATTTGATGTTTTTGGAGGTTTGACAACTGGAATTGTATTTGCAAAAGGAAAAAATATTTTATATCAATATGATTATGGAAAGTCTCAAGTTACCGATATGTGGGAATTCGTCAATGATACAACCTATAATTTCAAAGTGGGTATTTGGAAAAATGAAAAATGGCAACAGTTGTTTTTAGACACTAAATTTATTGTGACTGATTAATAACAACCGACGTAGTCCTGTTATATGCAATTTCGCAATATTAAGTCGATTAGCTCCCTATGAAAAATGAAATTTGAAACGACAGAATTAAGAGAAAAAAACGGGGTGGCTGAAAACCTTTTAGAATAATCACTAACTAACTATATATAATTATGAAAAAATCAACAAACATAACTCATTCGATAACTTCACTTCTGATGCTTTTTGTATTAACTCTTACAGTTCAAAGTTGTAGCCAAAAAAAAGTCACTGTTAGGCCTGAAAAACCTGAATATTTTTTACTTCGACCAGAAGTTGAAAAAGCATACGGATATTCACACGCTGTGAAAATTGGCAATCATATAAAAATTTCAGGAGCTGTAAGTATGGACGATGAAGGAAATCCAACTGCCCTTGGCGATATAGAACAGCAGATAAAAAACTGCTATGCTGATTTGGAAAAAATATTAAAACATTATGGAAGCACATTTGATGATGTTGTAAAAGAAGACATTTTTACAACTGACATGGCACAAATGCTGGAAAAATCAGCCTATCGAGCTGAAATCTATAAAAACGGATTTCCAACAGGCACTTGGCTTGAAGTCAAGGGCTTAGCATTGCCTGAATTTATGGTTGAAATTGAACTAGAAGTTTATAAATCTGAGTAATAGTACGAACACACTAGCCATGATAAAATTCTTTAGAAAAACAAATATGTCATTGCGAGGAGGCACGACGCGGCACCAAATGGCAGGACAGCCATTTTCCCACGCGAAGCAACCCGAAGGGAGAATGGCAGGACCATGAAACAATCTCTTGAATGTGCCATGAGCTCAAATAATACACTCTTATTGCGAATAGAAATAATACAGGCACTAAATTGGAATCGCGGTAGCGTTAGGAGGTTGCCGCGTCGTGCCTCCTCGCAATGACGTGTTTTAAAAAAACAATGAGCACAAAATATGATAAAATTCTTTAGAAAAATTAGACAGAACTTACTGATGGAAAATAAAACTGGAAAGTATTTAAAATACGCTATTAGCGAAATTATTCTTGTCGTGATTGGGATTTTGATTGCCCTGCAAATTAATAATTGGAATGAAGGAAGAAAAAATGCAGCAAATGAAGCATATATTTTGGCTCTATGTGAAATCGAGTGGGTAATGTATAATCCACTACATGAACAGTGAAACATTATTCGCAATGGGATTGGGTCTAGAATCTCCATGGAAAATAGAAAAACTTGATTTTAAATCAAGC
>Ga0316206_1001307_pt1 | contig 23174 bp, 24 predicted proteins | sample 6monthpyrite_MG_FD_204942 | JGI IMG/M metagenome (GOLD analysis project Ga0316206, IMG submission 204942) | Microbial mat bacterial communities from mineral coupon in-situ incubated in ocean water Damariscotta River, Maine, United States -... | ecosystem: Environmental > Aquatic > Marine >... | reverse complement strand
CAAGGGCGGTGAAACGAAGACCCAAGCCGTTCCAGCTTTTAACGGCCCCACGCCATGAAATGAAAGTGATAAATCACAGGAGTAAATACCGTGCTAAAGGTGCTTAACTTAGTGCCATTCGGGACAGAGCGCCAAAAAACAGCGGTCTTTCCCCGAGGGAGATGTTCCTTAGCAGTGTGCAAACCCAACGAACAAAACAGGGTGTAAAGCATTGAGTAAGCCAAAGGCTATTACCAGCTACACCCATCAAAATTCACTGGAGTTTACTCGATGACACCCACTGCCGGCACAATTTTTGTTCTGTTCGATTGTGCCATTTTCTCCGCCAATGTGATCACCTTTTCTTTTGAAATCACCCGCATGACAGCCGGCACAAGATGGCGCATATCTTAATTGATTAGGGTAATTACCACTATCAATACCAGATCCTATCGCGCCTTTATGACAACCCGTACAGCCCGGATCTCTCCTATGGTCGCCCGGGTAGTTACCTTGAGTACTGTGTTTGAAATTGGTCGGAGCCCAGGCGTTAGTTGTGTGGCAAACGTCACATTGTTCGCTCGTGTTTAAATGCCCAGATAGCTTGTAGCGTTTCGCAACGCTGCCATCAAAGTGACAGCTATTACAGTTATTAACCGTGCTAGCATCGTGGACCCATGCGCCTCCCAGGAAGGTAGCCGTCGTATGACAGGAGCTACAATCCAGCGATGTGGGAATGTGGGCGGGATTGGTCTTGGCTGCTTTACCAATCGCTGTAACGCCGTCATGGCAAGATGCACAATTGTTCACGATACCCGTATGATCAAACACCCCACCGATAAAGGTAAGTGGGGCATTTGTGGTATGACAAACGCCACAATCCTGATTTGTTTGAAGGTGTGTATCTGATTTACCTAAAGCGACTGCGCCATCATGACAGGATCTACAGTTATCTACGATACCTGCGTGATCAAACGTACCCGGTATAAAGCCGGTAGTCTGGTGGCACACGTAGCAATCCTGGGTTGTTGGTAGATGATTTGGCGGTGGTGTTTTGCCTCTGGCGGTCGCACCATCATGGCATGATGCACAGTTATTAGAAATGCCCGCATGGTCAAATGTAGCGCCAGCAAAAGCGCTGGTGTTATGACAAACCGAGCAATCCTGCGAAGTCGTGACATGGCCGGTATTCTTTTTGGTTACCGCTGTCGTAGCCGTGTCACCATGGCAAGAGACGCAGTTATCAACGATACCCGTATGATCAAACACCGCGGGCTTAAAGGTGCCGGCTACGTGACATGAACTGCAATCCTGTGAGGTCGGGAGGTGACCGGTATTCTTCTTGGGCCCGACAGGAGTCGCCGTAGTTGTATCACCGTGACATGATGCGCAATTACTCACGATGCCCGTATGGTCAAACGTACCATCGGTGAAGTTGTTGCCAATAGCATGGCACGATCCGCAATCTGAGGTCGTGACAGGATGAGTGGGGGTTACTCCTCTGGCGCCAATTCCAGCAAAATCTCCATTATGACACGACGTACAATTACCACTGATACCTGCATGGACAAATAATGTGGGTGCTATAAACGAAGCGTTTGTATGACAAACATCACAATCCTGGCCGGTTGGCATATGGTTGGCTGGTTTTCCATAGAGTTTGGTTGAGTTCGTCGTGAATTGACCACTATGACAACCCTCACAACCACTTGTAATATCTGAATGTACAGTATCAATAAATGTAGATGATTCAAAACCGCCGGTAACGGTGGTGTCACTGTGACACTCACTGCATTCAGCTTTTGCCGGAATGTGGTTAAGCTTTTTAGGCAGTGCAATACCGGTGTTATGGCATGATGCGCAATCGCCGCTCACTATGCTCGGATTATGGTCAAAAGTACCCGCGAATGTAGTAAAGGTACTGGTCGAGTGGCATGAGGAGCAGTTCTCGTTTGTCACTACATGACCCAAAGGCTTGCCTTTGTTGATATTGCCATCATGGCAGGCCAGGCAATTACTTGTGTCTGCACTGGTGGTGTGAATCGTCGCACCAGCAAAGTTTGTCGTATTATGGCAAACAGCGCAATCCTGATCGTTGGGAACGGTCGGTAAGTGATTCGGGAGTTTACCGACACCAATCACGTTGTTGTGACAGGAGTCACAGCTACCCGTATAAGACGGGCCGCTGTGACTAAAGGTGCCGGTTTTAAAGGTGCCGGGTGTGTGACAAACCTTGCAATCCTCGGCGGTTGGTATGTGTTGGTAGACATCTGTAGTCACAGGCTTGTCGCTCGCAGTAACACCATGACAGGAATCACAACTTACGGCCAGTACGGCAGGGTCAGTGTGGTCGATAGCAAATGCGGGACTAAATTTATCCGTGCTATGGCACGATCCACAGTCAGTGTTGGTGACCGGGTGAGCCGGCACGGCAGACGACTTGGCAAGTGCGTTAATACTCGTGTTATCGTTGTGGCAAGATTCACACGATTGGTCCGTTGCATCCAGCAAGGCGTGGTTGAAAATACCGCCAGACATTTTAAAACTCAGGATGCTATGACAGCTATTGCAATCGACGTTTGTTATCGGATGGCCGGCGGATTGCCCTTTCGCTGAACCCGAGCCATTAGCAATATGACAGGAATCACAACTGAAATCCGTAACAATAGTGGCGGTGTGGTTGGGGTAGGCATTAAGAAAACTGCTCGTAGTATGACAGTAACCACATTCAGCATCAGTCTGCGGATGACTGCCGGGCGGGGTGTCGGTTGGGGTGGGCGTCTTTCCTATAGCCACCTTATTATTGTGGCAGCCGGAACATGCCCGGGTAATATTCAAATGATCAAAGCTACCGTCCGGCTCTAATTCCAGAAAATGGGTGGTATTATGGCAGTCACTGCATTCGGCATTCGTTGGCGTATGAAATTCAGATTTACCAATGGCGATGACACCATTGTGGCATTCGCTGCAATTTCCAAATACTTCCTGATGATCAATAATGGGGATGATGCTGAATCCCTGTGGAGTATGACAGGCCTGACACATATTACTGCTAGCCAGGTGATCCGGTACTTTATGAGGTAAAAAATCGCCGTTATTATTACGGGTTATGCCATTGTGACAACCCCCACAATTTGATGATATACCTTGATGACCCGGAAACGGGCCGATTAAACTTTCGCTTTCATTGGTGGCCACGACCATCGCAATGGCGCGTAAGCTGGAAACGCCTTCTGCGCTGACCAGCAGTTGCACCATATAAACACCACGAACATCGGCAGTGAAACTGGGCGTCGCGGTTGTAGCGCCTTGCAGTACTGCGGTACTGTCATCCGGTTTATTAGAGAAGGACCAGCTATAGCTCAACGGTTCCGTTGATGTGGTAGACGACCGACTACCATCTAACGTAGCCACTCCACCGACTCTGACGCCAGACATGGGTCCGGGTACAGCGGTAAGCTCATTATAAGTTGCCGCAAAAGGTGATGGTGCTATTGTTTCGTCTTTAGGTTGATCTCCTGATCCACCGCCGCACCCCACGACAAATACAGCAATCAAACATGCAAATAAGTAAGTGGTTAGTGTTCTGAGCATTTTCTGAACATCCATAATAAAGTACCAAATATCCTATTGAGAGTTAAACAGTCGACATGACTCAGCCTGTTTATCTTTCATATAATTTTTTAAGTTTTTTAGTCACAAGAGCCATGACTCATAGATATAAGTACAATAAGCGCGCTGTGCAGTAGTTGTGGGAATTTTATCCCACTTATAGGTTTTTTTTATGTCGACTTATCGACAAAAATTCAAATTAATTCGAGATTTGATCGGTTATTTACGATAAATTTTTCCTCACATTAATTCAGAGATGGTCCGCACAAAATCCAAAGACATGAAATAATTAACCATAAACCTTAAAACTTTAGTAGCCTTACTGCCTTTAACGAAATGCAGCTCTACAAACAGGTAATACTGACATGCGAATATTTCTTCTGACCTTTTTTCTAGCATCCACACTCTCCACAGCGGTATTTGCAGGCACACCCGGTGAAGTCGAGATTGGCGGCTACCTGCGCGCGGCGACAATGAATGGACTTAATGGCAGGTCGAAAAAGCTGTCTGATTTCAAAGGCAAACCGCTGATCATTAACGTCTGGGCCAGTTGGTGCGGCCCCTGTCGTGCAGAGATCGGATCGCTGGAACGGCTTGCACAACGCTATAACGGAAAAGAGTTCAACCTGATCGGCATTTCGACAGATGACTATCGCAATAAGGCGATGGCTTTCATCAAACAGACTGAAATTACCTTTGAGAATTTTATCGACAGTAAGCTGTTTCTGGAAAACATGCTGGGTGCCAATACGATTCCACTGACTATTTTGGTAGATGCTAATGGCCGCGTATTGGAAAAAGTTCGCGGATCATACGAATGGGATAGCCCGAAAACGATTGATGCAATAGGCAAACTGTTTCACATAAAGTTGCCGCATTAAGCCAGAGCACCTCAGATGTAAAGTTTAAGCATTTAATCCAGTGATGATAGACGCTGACACAGAAAGATTTGTCGCCTCAAAGAACTAAATTTAACGAACTTCCTGCTAATGATTCATGCATCCGCTTCTTCAAACTCAACAGCCAGAGAAATTAAACGGTTGTGTTGCATCAACCGATTGAGCTGACAGCTGATAACGCAATGATTACATCATTATTAATGCATAATTTTCATCATTCTCCTGTGAAATACTGACGGCTGCCCCAAGCGCACTGCCACCACCCACTACCAGTACGTGATGGAATCGACATTGCGACGATGGTTATAGTACAAAAAGTTTGAAAGATATAAGCATTAAACGCTAAACTAATGAATCTTTTTAATTTGAACCTGAGCACGTATATGAAAGCTATTCGCTTGATACTCACACCAGTATTACTACTGCTTAGTTTTTCACTAAGCTTTATGGTTCAGGCAGCTGACCCTGACAAGGGATTCGATCACTTTACTACCGGTTTTCCGTTAATAGGTAAACACGAGACCGTTGACTGCTCCGACTGTCACTTTAACGGTCAGTTTAAAGGTACTCCGCTAGAATGCGCACGATGCCATAATGATAGTCGTGCTAGCGGCAAACACCCGCAACATGTTATCAGCAGTAATTTTTGCGATGATTGCCACTCAGAATATACATGGACGGGTGCCAAATATGACCACAGTAATGTTCAAGGTGCATGTCAAAGCTGCCACAATAATGTTATTGCAATCGGTAAATCAGCATCACACATTGCTAGCACACCCATATGCGAGGATTGCCATAATACAATCACTTTCACTCGTGTTCCCCGGGTTGATCACACAGCCGTTATAGGTAGCTGTGAGTCATGCCATAATGGCGTAATCGCAAGGGGCAAACATGCTCAACATATACCGACCCTTGCCTCATGCGATAATTGTCATCTCTCAACAAGAACGTGGCTTGGTGCTAGTATCGATCATTCAACAGTAACCGGAGCCTGCTCTAGCTGCCATAACAATGCTATAGCAACAGGTAAACCCCAGGATCATTTAGTGACCACAGAAGAATGTGGTTTCTGTCATACAACTAATTCGTGGCTCCCGGCAATAACCCCATAATGAGCTTAAGAACTTAACAGGGCAGCCAACTTAACTGTTAGCTTTAGCTGACGATATTTAGATATTAAGGCAATTTATTATCGGACTTTAAAAAATTGCATAAAGCTCGCAAGCTAAAACCAGCGCTTAGAGAAAATACAGGCCTGTTTAGCCTGTCTAAAATAATCAGACTTGATTAGAATCCCAGTTCGGTTCATCACCAAAATACTCGGATAAAAAATCCACAAATGTTCTTACTTTTGCCGATAAATATCGACGAGAAGGAAAAACCGCATAAATAGAAATTTCCGGGGGACAGTATTCAGTCAGAATTTGTTGAAGTTTTCCTGCTTTTATATCGGGCCCAACAATGAATGTAGGCAACGAAATTATACCCAGCCCAGAAATAGCGGCTTCTTTCAGGACGTCACCATTATCAGCACATACAGAGCCATTCACTTTAATTGACTGCTTTCCCTCTGGGCCATGCAATACCCAGCTCTCAGGTTTTAAATTATTTGAGTACGTTAGGCAGGAGTGAATCGCTAAATCAACAGGAACCTTGGGGATGCCATTTTTTTTGAGGTAGTCCGGGGAAGCACAAAATACCTGCTTACATGGTGCAATTTTACGCGCAATCAGACTAGAGTCTTCCAGCTTTGCAATCCGGATACCGACATCAAACCCCTCGGACACAACATCAATAAACCGATCGGTTAAACTCAGTACAATTTTTACCTGCGGGTATTGCTTTATATACTCAGGTATCGCTTTTTGTAATTGCAGCACACCAAATGAGGTGGGCACACTGATGGTTAACGTGCCATGAGGTGTGACGGTTTGCTCACCCGCAATACTTTCAATTTCTTCAATATCATTCAGAATCATTTTACAGCGCTCATAATAAGCACGGCCCGTTTCTGTCAGGCTTATTTTGCGCGTTGTTCGGTTAAGGAGGCGCGTACCCAGGTGAGCCTCTAGCTGCATCACTGATTTACTAATTTGTGCCCGTGAGAGATTCAGCTGTTTTGAGGCCGCTGTAAAGCTACCTTTACTCACCACCTGTACAAAAATACCCATGCTATTGAGTCGATCCATATCCTTACTCTTTTTATTGTAATCTAATAGTAAACAATAAGTTTGTTTATAGCATATTTATTTACCGATTGTTTTCTTATATGATCTTCTTACTCAACTAATCAACCAAGGAGCGAATCATGATTAACATAAGACGTAGCGACGAACGAGGCCAGGCAGATCACGGCTGGTTACAGAGCCGCCATACTTTTTCATTTGCTGGCTATTACGATCCGGAGTACATGGGCGTCTCAAAATTACGTGTCATTAATGACGATAAAGTGATCCCTGGACGTGGTTTTGGTACGCACTCACATCAGGATATGGAAATTATCAGTTATGTGAAAAAAGGCATCATCGAGCATAAGGACAGCATGGGCAATATAGAAAAGCTGCCCGCAGGAGAATTTCAACTCATGAGTGCGGGTACGGGTGTGACACATAGTGAATACAACCCGTCTACCACGGAACCGTTAGCATTTTTACAAATCTGGATCGAACCGGATACATTAGGTATCAAGCCGGGTTACCAGCAAAAACATTTTGGTACACAGCAAGGCATGAAGTTAATCGTATCGCCGGACGGTCGAGACGGTTCACTGCGTATCCAACAAAATGCCAGCTTATACCAACTGCGTTTAAACAAAGATGAGTCAGCTTCTCATTTATTGGCAACGGGCCGCACTGTTTATATTCACGTTGTCTCTGGTTCAATCAATGTGAACGGCGAACAGTTAAATGAAGGTGATGGTGCTGAAATAAATCAAGATAATGAAATCAATTTTAGCGGTCTTGAGTGCAGCGAAACATTCGTGTTTGATTTGCCTTAATGATTAAACTTAAGGGCACCTCTAAAAATAGATTGTGGCCTCTGGCTTTGCTCCCTGTCCAGGATCGAGGCATACTTCAGGGCTCGCAGAGGCCGCAAGCTATTTTTAGAGGTGCCCTTAAAACATTTGAAGAGGATTATAATGGAAACATTCGAGGCCATAAAACAACGCCGCGCCGTAAAGTTGTATGATGCAAATCATACAATGACGGAGAATGAAGTCGAGCAGTTAATGACCCTGGCAAAACTGTCACCCACGGCATACAACCAGCAAAACTATCGGTTTGTATTAGTCCGTGATCCTGCATTAAGGCAACGCATTCGAGAGGCTGCCCACGGTCAACCACAGGTGACAGACGCTTCACTACTCGTTGTTATTTGTGCGGATTTAAAAGCCTGGGATAAAAACCCTCAGCGATACTGGGCAAGTGCACCACAAGCCGTGCAGGAACATATGGTCAGCATGATCGATCAATATTACCGTAACCGTGAACAGGTACAGCGCGATGAAGCGATGCGCTCATCTGGCATTGCCGCGCAAACTATTATGTTAGCGGCAAAAGCGATGGGGTATGACACCTGCCCAATGGACGGTTTTGATTTTGATGAAGTGGGTAAAATAATTAACCTGCCTGACGATCATGCCATCGCCATGTTTGTGGCGGTTGGAAAGACGATACAGGAAGCAAAGCCCCGACCCACTCAACTTGGTATTGACGAAGTTGTCATTATCGATCAATTTTAACTTACCATTTAAGTCACGTTCTTAGAACGTGACAACTTATTTAATTAGAAAATAATAAGGCACATATGACAACAGAAAAAATTAAAAGAGCAAACTGGCTTGAATTACTGTTTGATTTAATCTTCGTTTTCGCCGTATCAAAAGCCACACATATTTTGGCACATGCACACGATGGACATATTGGGTATGAGCAATATATTACTTTTGTTCTGGTGATGATTCCAATCTGGTGGGCCTGGACCGGACACACATTATTTGCGACTCGATTCGATACTGAAGATACCGGTCAAAAACTCTTAACACTGGCTCAAATGCTAACCGTAGTGTTTTGGACAACATTTATCAATGCGGATTTTGACCCAAACTATCAGGGGTATCTACTTTTTTATGTGCTGATAAGAATTTTACTCATCATGATGTACTGGCGAGCCACAAAATATAATGTTGCGTCTACCCCCATCACAAAACGCTTAAGCAGCGGATTTTCATTAGGGCTTACTGTTGTACTTAGCTCATTGCTATTTGAGTCACCGTTGCGTTATTTTGTCATGTACACAGGAATTGCGATAGAGATACTAACGCCCTTACTAAGTAGAAAAATTTTAAAATCTGTCCCTGTAAAATCACATCATTTACCCGAGCGTTATGGTTTACTAACAATCATCCTTTTAGGTGAATCGGTTATTATGTTAGCGACTAAACTCAATGATAACCAATGGACGGAATTGACCGTAGGTGCTGCAATATCAGGTTTCTTTATACTCAGTGCCATTTGGTGGCTGTATTTTAATCTGGTAGAAGAACACTTAATCGGTCAAAACTTAAATACCGGGCAGCATGTAATTTATGGGCATTTATTTATCTATTCCGGGCTGTCCGCTATTGCCGTTTTTATCGGATATTCTGTAAAACCCGAATTAACATTACTCAGTCATCTCATGTTATTTGTAACAGGACTCGTGGCTTTTTTTTCAGGTCTGGTTATTATATTTGGTCATAAAGCTATTATAGAAAAAAGATCTCGAATAACGATATTAATTATTATTTTATCAGCCGGGACCTCCACATTATTACCTCTCTTAACTACAGGGAATATTTATTAATTTAATCAAAAGGAATCGAACATGCCGAAAATAGTAAAAAAACTAACCGCAGAAGAAGAGAAAATAAAACAAAAGCTGAAAGGCATGTTCACGGAAGAGCAGATGTGTGCCTATTTTTTAACGAAAACAATTCGTAGCCAGTATCAATTTGACGATGATTTTATTACCGGCTGGTATGAAGAAATATTCAATAAAAAACCTGACATTATAGAGAATGCAAGACGTGAGCTAGTTAAGGCATATACCTATATGCTGATGTTTGAAAATAAGTATAAATTTCACCTGGATTACTGGCTGAGACAATATCAGGAGAAATTAATTAATGAGATGAAGTTGTTTTTTAGTGGTAAGCCAGGAAAATAGATTTATTCCTAACATAGCCAGAGGATAAAAACCGTACAAATCAATTTTATTTGGTTGTCTACTGCTTTAATTCCGGCATCACTAAGCCCGTGTTTTTTTGTTGCTGGAAGGCCTTCGCCCAGCGGGCAAAACTTCATTAAGCATGACGTAAAAGAAAAGCGATTAGAACTGGAAGCGCTAGGGCACCTCTAATCAAGTCGTGATTATTATATGATAATGCGCACTAAAAATTGTGGCGTTGTAAAGTCATCTAAAAAATGCCGTGTTATTTTAAAAAACAAAAATCATCAATCAGATCTAAACTGGCCAGATAAAGGCCTTTCGGAAAAAACGAAATTTTTATTTTAATTTGTATCCCGCAGATGGTGATAATGCAAAAAGACTTAAGGAGACTCATTCAGATAAACACAAAACTCCTGACGATCTTTTTTTAAGTGATAAAGCTACACTTCCATGACAGCTTAAATTTTTTTCTACCAAATTATGAATTTACACACATAAATTCCAGTACATTTTATAAATATGATTTAGCTGAAATATACACAAATAATGGTGTTCAAGACCTAATGAAATTTATTTTAGAACCTGTCAAAAAAATCTAGATAGTATTAAATAAAGAAGCGGGTGACGTTGAGGATCACATGCGTATATCCTCACCGCCAACGACTGACCCTTGTTACTATGGTATTGACACCCCTACTAAGAAAAACTTAATCGCAGCCAATATGAGCAGCCAGGAAATATGTAAATTTATAGGCGCTGATTCTTTGGCTTACCTAAGTCATGCAAGCTTGCTGAAAAGCGTTTCAACTGAAAACAATGAGTACTGTACCGCCTGCTTTACTGGAAATTATCTCTTTTAATAAATGCAGATATTCATCAATAATTCTTCCGCTTAACTATCTAACGTTAGATTGACGGTGCTAATTAATTTTAGATCAAACAGACAGACATAAAAAAGGCCTAGCATCGCTGCTAAGCCTTTTTGAATATGGTGGGCCGTCCGCGACTCGAACGCGGGACCAATGGATTAAAAGTCCACTGCTCTACCAACTGAGCTAACGGCCCATATTCTACATTTGACAATTTTTATTGGCGTTCGGACTCCTGTCCCCTCTTCGCTTTTAAGCGTTGCCAGCGAAACATCCTGTTACGCGTAAATAGCTTATTCGCTATTTACCCAACTGAGCTAACGGCCCATATTGGTCTTCCAAGAAGCAGCTATTGCCCTCTCAAGAAGGCGCGTATATTACCCTAACCACCTAATATTACAAGATAAAAATGGCATTAATTTCAGCTTTATTTATACAACGTCGGATCCGCTACCCCTGCTGCCTCAAAGCCCGCTCGACGCAACCGGCAGGAGTCACATTCACCACAGGCTTTTCCCTGTGCATCCGCGGTATAGCAGGAAACCGTAATCGAGTAATCAACGCCCAGCGCCATACCGGCCTGTATGATCTGAGATTTACTCATATCAATTAAAGGCGTATGGATATGTAAATGGTGACCTTCTACACCTACCTTGGTTGCCAGATTTGCCATGTTTTCATAGGCCTGAATGAACTCGGGCCGGCAATCCGGGTAGCCGGAATAATCCACCGCATTCACCCCGATAAAAATATCATCCGCCTGCAGCACTTCTGCCCAGGCCAACGCCATGGATAAAAATATGGTATTCCTGGCGGGTACATAGGTCACCGGAATGCCTTCGTTGATACCCTCATCTTGTGCAATGGGCACATCAATGCTGTCATCTGTCAGTGCCGAGCCACCAAACTGGTTAAAATCCAGATGCAGTGTTTGATGCTGGGCAACAGCAAATGCGGCCGCAACATTTTTAGCTGCATCCAGCTCTGCAGAATGCTTCTGGCCGTAATCAAAACTCAGCGCATAGCACTCATAGCCATCCGCTTTTGCCATTGCCAGTACCGTCGCTGAATCCAGCCCTCCGGAAACCAGTAACACCGCCTTTTTCTTTAATTCACTCATAGATCTGTTTTTTGACTCGATTTTAAAATCTTACCTGTGGTTTTTACGGTTTATGCAGAACGGGCCTCCCGTGCAGTATCACCGTGTATTCTCACCTTCCATGCCTATCTTTCTGGCCTATCTTCCTGGCCTATCTTCCTGGCTCATCTTCCTGGCTCGTTATCCCATAAAAACTTATGTAACTGAAACTGAAAACGCACATTTAACTGGTCGGCTATTATCCAGTCCGCAAGTTCGGCGGGGGGTACGCCTTCATGTACCGGTGAGAATAAAACCTGTGATTTTTCCAGCAATGCGTACTGTTCCACTATCGCTTTCGACCAGTCGTAATCCCCGCGATCACAAAGCACAAATTTCACTTCATCCTGCGCAGTTAAGTACTGGATATTTTCAAATTTATTTTTTGACGCTTCACCGGAGCCCGGTGTTTTAATGTCCATAATGCGGTGCACTCTGGAATCAACCTGCGAGATATCCATCGAGCCCGAAGTTTCAATGGACACCCGATAACCCTCATCACACAAGCCCGAAAGCAGCTCCCCACAGGCTCGCTGCGCCAGCGGTTCACCACCGGTTACACAAACATTTTTTGCGTGATGCTGTTTGATTTGCTGAACAATATCAGCCACCTGCATCCACTCTCCGCCACTAAACGCATAGGCGGTGTCGCAGTAACCGCAACGCAAGGGGCAACCGGTCAGGCGAATAAAAACCGTCGGCAAACCAACCGAAGATGATTCCCCCTGCAATGAATAAAAAATTTCGGTAATGCGCAGACGCGATTCTGAAGCCTGCCCTTGTTGAGAAGTCTGCTGAAGCTCGGATGTCATAATAAAGCCGTCTTTTTTAGCCCAAAATGTCCCGCAGACTTAATGACCTTCTCGCTTCATCCGCTGTAAACGTTCTTTAGCTTTACGGCTGACGGTGGTGCCCGGGTATTTACTAATAACCGCTTCAAGCGATGCTTTTGCCGATGCCCAGTCACGCATTTCATAATAGGTATAACCAATTTTCAGCATTGCATCTTTGGCTTTATTGCTTTGCGGGTATTGCGCCACCACTTTTTGAAACTCAGCTAAAGCCGTTTTGTAATCACGGGTAACCGAATAGGCCTCACCCAGCCAATACTGCGCATTGGCACAATAAGTACTGTCGGGATAGCTTTGCTGAAAATTATTAAATGCAACAATGGCCTGCTGATACTTACCTTCCTTGAGGGTATTAAATGCCTCGGCATAGGCCTGTTTGCCATTTTTATCGCCGGCAACCGGAGCCGCTACCACCGATGCACGGCCTGCGGATGATGCCCCTGCTGCGCCCGGGGGCGGCACAGATGAAGATCGGCCAGATGATGCAGCAGAACCAGCAGACGCTGCAGCGGATGCCGCACCCGAAGATGCGGACTTGCCACCCTGTATTTCCAGATCATTTAAACGCCGATCGATATCCTGATATAAGTTACGCTGGCGTTGCTTAATCAAACTTAACTGATGCTCCTGACTTTCAACCAGCCCGCGGATAGCATTCAATTCCTGTTGAATCTGCTCCATGCGCTGGGTTTGCTCAATAAGCACCTGATTTTTCAGCAGGTTTTCCAGCCGCCCCAGTCGCTGCTCAACACTCAGGTTACTCTCAGCCATAACTAACGAACTGAAGGAGACACACAATAAAGAAATAATCAGGGGTTTTAGCGGGAACTGCAGAATTCTTGATGACATAATTTCGCCTGTCGGCCTATAAAGCCAGAGTAAGTGGGCACATACAACTAAACGCGACCAGAACTTTACTGCAGAATAATTTTGCAGCAAACATCAGGTCGCCGTTGTATCTGTAAAATATAGGCTATTTTAACGTGCTTCGTAAACGAGTTCTACTCGTCTATTCAATCGCCATGATTCATCATCATGGCCAAGGGCAACCGGCTTTTCTTCGCCATAACTAATAATAGATACCTGCTCCGCATTCACGCCCTGGAATAATACCAGTCGGCGCACAGACTGGGCACGACGATGTGCCAGTGCCACATTATATTCCCGGCTGCCACGTTCATCTGCATGACCTTCAAGGCGCACACTCATATCCGGATTTGCCGCCAGATACTTGCCATGATGAGTAATCAACTCCTGATAATCCGCGCTGATCTGGTCACTATCAAAATCAAAATAAATAACCTTTTCTGCCAGCACATTATTAGCATCGTTAATGGCCCCCTTTTCATAGGATACAAGTGCGCCCTCTAATGCGGTGCCACCTTGCGTACCATCTTGATCCAGTCCACCGGTCTGTACACCGTCAGCATTATTATTTTCAGTTTGCTGATCTGTATCCGCCACATCACCCTCTTTTACATTATCCGGTGTACATGCGGCTAACAAACCGGCCAGCATTAGTGCTGAAACTATTTTTGTTAATTTCATTATTTGACCTCTATTATAATTTAATGTTTAAACAATCAATTTTTCGATTAAAATACGACTACTTTCTAAACGGTCCCCAGGTCGGTTCCCGCACATCACCTTCCGATAAAACCAGTTTCTGTTTGAAACGACCATCCGTTGAAACCGCTGCTAACACACCTTTAAACTTATCCGTTGATGCATATAAAATCATACTGCCATTGGGTGAAAAACTCGGCGACTCATCCAGTGGCCCATCGGTTAATACCTGCACAAAGCCAGATTGTAAATCCATGCTGGCAATTTTAAATACATTGCCCTCACCCTGTACAAATACCAGTGTTCGACCATCAGCGGAAACCTCAGGGCTGGCATTATATGGGCCCTCAAAAGTTAGCCGCTTTGCCGTACCGCCTTTTGCTGACACACGATAAATTTGTGGTTTGCCGGTACGACTTGAAGTAAAAACAATTTCACTACCATCCGGTGTCCACGATGGCTCTGTATCTATGCCCCAGTGTTTGGTCACCTGACGTAACTTTTTATCCGCCAGGGTTATGATATAAATATCCGGGTTACCTTTTTTAGATAAGGTCAGGGCCAGTTTTTCCCCGTCCGGCGACCACACCGGCGCACCATTAATACCGGCAAATGAGGTAATTTTATTACGTTGCTGACTGAAAATATTCTGAATATAAATTTCAGCTTTACGTTTTTCAAAGCTCACATAGGCCAGCTTGCTGCCATCCGGTGACCAGGAAGGCGACATGATCGGCTGGGAAGAATTTAATATTGTTATAGAATTAAAGCCATCGGTATCCGCCACCTGTAATTTATATGAAGGTTGCACACCCTGTTTTCGAACCGCAGTAACATAAGCAATGTGCGTGTTAAACGCGCCTTTCTGCCCGGTAATTTCTTCATAAATTAAATCACTGATGCGGTGACTGATTGCCCGCAGATTACTGTCATTTGCAAAAAACTGCTGACCTAATAACTGCACCCCTTTAAAAACATCAACCAGCCTAAAACTCACTTCATACTGATTTGGTTTTATCACTTTCAGCTTTCCAATCACCAGATGATCAATTCCGGCGATTCGCCAGAGTTTATAGTTTACTTCTTCAAGATCTTTTGGCGTCGCTATTAATTTATTTTTTTCGATGGGCGAGAACTTACCGCTGCGCTTTAAATCCGCCGCGATAATATCGGAGACATTGGGCAAACTCGAGGTATTACCGCTTAACTCAAATGGCACCACCGCAATAGGCACTGCACCATCAGCACCTTTGGTAATTTCTACCCGCAACGCCGCCTGTGCCGTGGGCAATAAGAACAACAGCGTCAGTAACAATATTGCCCGCAAGCCGAGCCGGTTTAGCCCGTTTATCATTGGGAATACCCGCGAGGGTGTTACCATCGGAGCTATCATTTTTTTAAAATTTTTCTGTCGGTTTAAATAGTTAATTAAATTACTTCTCATACATCAGGCCTGAAAATAAAATCTATCTTTTTGTCAAAAACATCATTATTCGGAGCCTCCGGCAATGGCGAGGCTTTTCTTACCGCACGTTCAACTGTGCTCTTAAAAACTTCACTACCGGAGCATTGATTGATGCGCACATTTTGTACTTCACCAAAACGATTTTGTTCTACCATTACTTCACATGACCAGCCCGCCGTCATGCTTGCCGGTGCAATCCAGTTCATTGTAACCTTACGCTTTATCTGAGAAAGATACTGTACCAGCAGCTTCTGGTTTTCCTTGCTTTGTTTAGCGAGTCGCCGCTCTTCTTCGAGCATCTGCTGACGCATTTCCGCTTCCTGTGCCTTGCGTCTCACTTCCGCCTCTACGGCCTGTTTTTTCTTAAGCTCCGCCGCTTCTTCGGCTTTGCGCTTTGTTTCGATTGCTGCGAGCTTCTGCTGTTCATCACGACGCTTTTGCTCCAGCTCTTTTTGTTGCTGATCTAATTTAGCCAACTCCTGCTTTTTCTTTTCCCGTTCGGCTTTTTCTTTTTTCGCCAGTGTTTGTTTACGTTTTTTCTCATCGCGCTTTATATTCGCTATTCGCCGCTCTTCTTTTTTACGTTTTTCACGGGCCTTTTTCGCTTCACGATCCAGTTTGTTTTTATTCGCAAGCTGCTTGTTTTGCTTGCTTTGTTCGGCGCGAATTAACTTCTGTTTTTCTCTTTCAACCACCTTCGCATCAATAATGACCGCTTTCACCGTGTCAACTTTTTTGGCCGTGGGCATTTTTGGCGCCGTACTATTCATATTAAATATCAGCACAATGACCAGCAATATATGCAGCGCAATGGACAAAGCAAACATTAACGGGTGACTTTTAATCTGTGAAAAAATACTGTTATGCATGTTAATTGTCCGGCTGGTCGGTCATTAAACCCACCTTTTCAACACCGGCGCGTTGCAATAAAACCATTGCATCTATCACTTTGCCATAACCCACATTTCTGTCGCCACGCACCAGCACCGCAATATTCGGTTTTAGCTGACGCACCGCTGCCACTCGGTTTACCATTAATTGTGCGTCAATGGGTTTATCCGGTTCATCGCCAATATCTAAATAAAAATCACCTTTTCTATCCACCGACACCACCACCGGTTCCGCTTCATCCGGTGACATGGGTTTTGCGGCGGCCTGGGGCAAATCAATCTCCACGCCCTGTTGCACAATCGGCGCGGTGATCATAAAAATCACCAGTAGCACCAGCATCACGTCAATATAGGGCACCACATTAATTTCAGCAATGGGGCGTCTTTTTTTCGACCCCATATTTATTCAACCTCCGCGATTTTTTCTGAGGATGAATTTGATGGCTTAACTTTTTTCTGTGACTGGCGCTGTAACACGGTTGTAAACTCTTCCATAAAGTTTTCATAACGACTCACCAGACGATCCACCTGTTCCGAATAACGGTTATAAGCCACCACCGCAGGAATCGCCGCAAATAATCCCATCGCCGTTGCAATTAACGCCTCAGCAATACCCGGCGCCACCATATTTAAAGAGGCGTTTTGCACCGCACCCAGTGCGGTAAAAGAATTCATAATACCCCACACCGTGCCAAATAAACCCACATAGGGACTAATCGAACCTATGGTCGCCAGTAATGACAAATTCGATTCCAGCTTTTCTTCTTCTCGCGACAGTACCACTTTCATGCTGCGCTGAATACTCGCCATCATGAAGGCGGGATCGGTGGTGCTTTTGTAGGAACGGGCAAATTCTGCAAAGCCGGTTTCGAAGACTTTTTCCATGCCTTCGCGCTCCAGTCGACGGCGACTGAGACTGGTATAAAGTTCGCTTAAATCTCCACCAGACCAGAACTCATCTTCAAAGCGTTTGGCATCTTTGCTGACAATGCGAAGTAATTTCTTTTTCTGAAAAATAATAAACCAGGATAAAACTGACGCGAACAGCAATAAAAACATAACAAACTGCACCAGCAAGCTGGCTTCGACAATCAGTGTAATAAGCGATAAATCAGTCGACACCGGCGACCTCCATTATTGAATTAGGTATTGCGCAGGGCTTAAAGTTGTCCGCATGCAAACAGGCGATGCGAATGTGTCCCTGACAGAGAATTTTATTGGGCTGGTTGTTTTTAATAATTTTTTGTTCAAATAACATACTGGCTTTTTTAAGCTCAATTATTTTTGCGGTTACGGTTAAATCGTCATTAAATCGCGCGGGACTTTTATAATCACATTGTACCGAGCGTACCGCAAAAATAATGTTCTGTTGTTCAATGAGCTGGTCCTGCTCAAAACCTTTGTGACGCAAATATTCCGTGCGCGCCCGCTCCATAAATTTTAAATAGTTAGCGTAATATACAACGCCACCGGCATCCGTGTCCTCGTAGTAGACGCGCACCGGCCACTTAAAGTTCATTTTGGGTGAAGCTCATTTCGGGTTTCACTTTGAATGTGATGGCTCATTTTAATAATTTTGTCTTTTTCTGTTGTGATACAGGTGGCTTATTTTATATAAACGCGTGCTGTTTGGAATAGGGGTTAAAAACTATTTTTAAATTTGTCATTTATAGACGGTAATTTACACCTGATTGTGAGCTGAAGCACGCTCCTACATTCATTTATATTGTCCCACCACATCACTCATTTTCATCGGTAAAAAATTCGTCTACATTAACCTTGTTAGGCGGCGTTAGCCCCAGATGCCGATACGCATTCGGGGTTGCCACCCGCCCGCGGGGGGTGCGCATTAAAAAGCCCTGCTGAATTAAATAGGGTTCAATCACATCTTCGATGGTATCACGCTCTTCACCGATGGCTGCCGCCAGATTTTCTACCCCTACAGGACCGCCGCTGAACTTGTCAATAATGGTGGTGAGGAGATTGCGATCCATGTTATCAAAACCGTAGGAATCGACCTTGAGCATATCCAGCGCTTTTGCTGCAACGATTATATCGATTTTACCATCGGCTTTCACTTCTGCGTAATCCCGCACCCGGCGTAATAAACGATTGGCAATGCGCGGCGTACCGCGGGCACGGCGGGCAATTTCCAGTGCACCTTCTTCGTCCAGCCCCACCCCCATGATTTGAGCCGAGCGCTTAACAATACTGCTTAAATCCGCCATGTTATAAAACTCAAGGCGCAGCACAATGCCGAACCGATCTCGCAATGGGGAGGTCAACGAGCCCGCACGGGTGGTGGCTCCTATTAATGTAAACGGTGGTAAATCCAGTTTTATGGAACGCGCCGCCGGGCCTTCACCAATCATAATATCCAGCTGGTAATCTTCCATCGCCGGATAAAGCACCTCTTCTACCACCGCACTCAGGCGATGAATTTCATCAATAAATAATACATCGTGGGGTTCGAGGTTGGTGAGCAGTGCGGCCAGGTCCCCCTGTTTTTCTAATACCGGGCCGGAGGTCTGGCGCAGATTCACCCCCATTTCATTAGCGACGATGTGCGCCAGTGTGGTTTTGCCCAAACCCGGCGGGCCAAATATCAGTAGGTGATCAAGGGCCTCACTCCGGTTACGCGCCGCGGGAATAAAAATATCCAGCTGTTCTGATGCCGCGGGCTGGCCGGAATAATCTTTTAGTAATTTAGGGCGAATGGCATGGTCGATGCCCTCTTCATTGAAGCCCTCGTCACTGGTCAGCTCTGCCGTTATTATTCGATCACTCATATTATTTTTTCGCCGCCGCCTGTAAGCTCAGTCGAATAATCTCTTCAGTCTGTAATTCATGGGTATCCACTGCGCGCACCATTTTACTCGCTTCCGGGGCTTTATAGCCGAGCGCCACTAATGCGCTCACCGCATCCGCCAGCGGTGAATTCGTTGCCGGTGCAGAAACCAGGCTGGCTCCGCTACTGGCATCCACATCCTGGTCTTTTAACTTATCTCGCAGCTCAACAATTAAACGCTCGGCGGTTTTTTTGCCGACGCCGGGCAGGCGCACCAACGCGGCAGCATCGTTATCCTGCACGCACAAAATAAATTCATTGGCATTCATGCCGGATAAAATAGTTAAAGCCAACTTTGGCCCCACGCCATTTATTTTGATTAAAGTCCGAAATAAACCACGCTCGGTGAGCGATGCAAAACCGTAAAGTAATTGCGCATCTTCGCGCACCACCATGTGGGTGTGCAGGGTAACCGCATCGCCTAAATTCGGCAATTGATAAAACGTCGACATGGGGGATGCAATTTCATAGCCCACCCCCTGCACATCTATTAACAGTTGCGGAGGTTGTTTTTCGATGATGATTCCGTGAATTCTGCCGATCATATAATTTCTTTTTATTAATTTTTACTGGTTAATTTTTACTGGTTAATTTTTTCATTATACGAGTTATATAATAAAATTTTACCCCGTCATTCCCGAATGCTTCTATCGGGAATCCAGTGACTTTGAATTATAAAAGACGCTGGGTATGCCCTGGCAATAATGACAGACTATTAAAACATCACTTCGGCAAACTCATCCAGCGCCCGGATGATCGTCTGCGACCCGGCAACGCAACTTTCCCCGCCAGACTTCGGTTATGCGCATGACACAGGGCAATCCCCAGAGCATCGGCCTGATCTGCCTGCAAGCCTTTTTCTAAATTCAGCAACATCGACATCATGTGCTGCACCTGCTCTTTACTCGCACCACCGGTACCCACCACCGCACTTTTGACCGCTTTGGGTGTGTACTCGGAAACTTTTAAACCCGCATTCACCGCGGCACAAATCGCCGCTGCTCTCGCCTGCCCCAGTTTCATAGCCGAATCGACATTTTTATTCACGAAAACTTTTTCAATGGATAATTCTACGGGTTGATACTCGGCAATAATCTCACTTAGCTGCTGAAAAATACACCCCAGCCGATCGGGAAAAGTATCGCCCTTCACATAAATACAGCCACTGTCCACATGCACCGAATTATTTTTATCCGAATCGATAATGCCATAGCCGGTTTGGCGCGACCCCGGATCGATGCCGAGAATGCGTATGCTCACGTGATTATCCGATTACTGTTTCCAGCCATAAAAATTCCAGTACCCATTAAAAGCCCAGTACCCATTAAAAACGATGTGAAAGTAAACGCTGTGGGGAAGTTTAACACTGTCGATAGATCGGCGTAACGCTATGCGTTGAATTATTACGGATTGACTATCGCCAGAATATTTAAGGGGGTGTAGCCGTGATAACAGCAGGAAATAAGCCTAGGGAACCTCTGAGCAAGTCTGATTATTTTATACTGGCTAAAAGCGCCCCTATTTTCCTCGAAGCTCGTTGCAATAGAATGACCTATAGCAATATATTATGGCGCCTCACTTCGTGAAAAATAGGTAGACTTTTATCTCAGCCTAATTCTAACTAGACTTGCTCAGAAGTTCCTTAGAAAAAACAACTAGCCCGTCGCATCAAACAACAAATTCGTCGCTTCATCACCAAACTTTCCAGCGCGTAAAAACGTCACCACCTGTATCGCTACGTCTTCCGAAAACAACATGGCGAAGTGACTCACCGGCAAAGTAATATAATCGCTCGCACCGCCAAGATAGGTTTCTTCCACTGAAATAGTCCCATCGTGGGGCAGCTGTGGCCCACCCACCAGCATGCCCAGACCCAGGGGAAAACCTCCGGAAAGCACCCCGAGGTCACGCCATTTTTTCCACACCGGCCGATCGCCTAACAATCCATGGTCAATACTTTTACCCATCGTCCAGCGAGTTACTGCGATGCTGGACAGCCGCCGCGCTACCTGGCTGCCATTTACCGGCACCCCTAAAAACACCACCCGGCCCTTTTTTTCGACGATATGCTTATCAAACAGATGCAGCATCACCAGCCCGCCGAGGGAATGGCAAACAAAGTGCACCACCGGTGCATCGATCGAGTGGGCAAACGTATGTAATCGCTCGGCATTTTCTTCGGGAGTGGATTTTACGGAAGGGTAACGAAACTGGTGGCACTCAAAATTGGCCTCGGTCAGTCGCTGGCGAAGTCGGAACATTTCTGTTCCATTCATCCATAGACCATGTACGAGTATAACTGCTTCTTTCATGGGCATACAAAATACCTAAAAGAAACAGAAGTTTAAAGCTTTTTTAATAGATATTTTTTGTGCTGAAATAATTATAATTAAATGCGTTTTATCACAGAGACACAGAAAATGCCTTTTCCAGTGAATGCGCCAGCGGCAATGCAGCGGATAAAATTCTGTATTTTCTATGGCCAACGTTTTTATTTTAAGGCGAAACCTCAAGCATTCTATCCAGCGCCAGTTTGGCATTTTCTGCCACATCGGCGGGCACGCTGATTTGATTAACCACATTGCCTTCCACCAGGTTCTCCAGCGTCCAGGCCAGATGCTGGGGATCAATGCGAAACATGGTTGAGCACATACACACGGTGGGGGACATAAAATGTACGCTTTTATTTTCAACGGCAAACTGATTTTTTAAGCGATTGACCAGATTTAGTTCGGTTGCCACCAGCCAACGTGTATTAGGTTCCGCATCACGAATAGTGTTAATAATGTATTCGGTTGAGCCCACGTAATCTGATTTCTGGCAGACCTCAAAAGAGCTTTCCGGGTGGGAAATAATTTTTGTTTCCGGATACTGGGCTTTGAAATTATCAATCTGCTCGGGGGTGAACATCTGGTGTACCGAACAAAAACCTTTCCACAAAATCATTTTGGCTTTTTTAATTTGCTCAACGCTCAGGCCGCCCATTTCTTTATCGTAATCCCACACCACCATTTCATCCATAGCAATGCCCATGGTTGCAGCGGTATTGCGCCCAAGATGCTGATCGGGGAAAAACAGAATTTTTTCGCGCTGGGTAAATGACCATTCCAGTACATTGCGAGCATTGGTAGACGTGCAGACAATGCCGCCATGACGACCGCAGAAACCTTTTAAATCCGCAGCGGAATTAATGTAGGTCACTGGCGTCACCCTTTCATCCGGCTCGATCACGCTGGATAACTCGGCCCAGGCTTTTTCAACCTTGGCGAGATTCGCCATATCCGCCATGGAACAGCCCGCGGCCAGATCTGGAATAATCGAAATCTGATCCGGGCGAGATAAAATATCCGCCACTTCCGCCATAAAATGCACACCGCAAAATACAATGTATTCGGCTTTTGATTGCGCTGCCGCACGGGAAAGTTTTAATGAATCGCCGGTGAAATCCGAATGCTGGAACACTTCATCGCGTTGATAGTGATGCCCTAAAATCACCAGCCGATCACCCAGCGTTGCTTTTGCGGCAAGAATACGTTGCTCACATTCATCATCATCAAGTAAAGCATAAGGTTGAATTGCGGCTGCGGACATGGGCGGAGTTCTCGGTTTGTTTGATTAGTGCACTATAAAGACTGCTGTCAGTAAATCAACTATCTCGTTGTGGGGGGATTAGGATGAAAATAAGGAGTGGAAGAAAATCTCCCCGCTACCCGATCATTGCACATATATAAGTCTGATAGATTATTACTTTATATTCACTCCCTCTTTTTCTAAGGGGGGAACTAAAAGCCTCCCCCTTAGTAAAAGGGGACTGAGGGGGATTTACTGTGGAGATTTAGC
>Ga0316206_1001306_pt1 | contig 23188 bp, 18 predicted proteins | sample 6monthpyrite_MG_FD_204942 | JGI IMG/M metagenome (GOLD analysis project Ga0316206, IMG submission 204942) | Microbial mat bacterial communities from mineral coupon in-situ incubated in ocean water Damariscotta River, Maine, United States -... | ecosystem: Environmental > Aquatic > Marine >... | reverse complement strand
GAACGCCGAACCGAGTGATACACTCGAACCTGTGTCCGGAGTGGATCGGAGCCGATCGATGAGGATCGCTGCTGCCGGTTGGGCGGCGGGCTGGACCTCGCTGATCTGTTCTTGCTCGACGAGCATGTCCGCGGTCATCGCGATGTCATCTGCCGATGCTCCGCTCGGGCCAAGGAATCCTTGGTCGATGACGAGCGCCGCCCCCGCGACAATCATGAGTCCGAAAAATACTTTGCGTTCTGTTGTAAGTCCCATGGTATCGAATAGCCAATTCGTTCCCTACGGGTGCAAGCGATCTCAACTAATTTTATTCATCAACGCCGGCAGGATCGTTAAACCAATACAACATGCACACTACCCGGACATCGCTTGTATCGATCGAATCTTTGATCAGATCAATCGATTGGACATGAATATCGGGCATACGCTCCCCAAGAAGCCCGAGAAAAGCGAACACATTCTCCGCGTTCGCCGCCCCTCGAAACTCGAGCGGCTGGACTGGAACCCGCTTATCCGTAATCCGATCGAGTGGCTGCAATGAATCTACAAGCATACCAACCGATTCAGCGATAGCAACGATATCGGCGGTCCTGGTGTTAAGCATCTTGACGGATGTCAGCTCAGGTTGATCGGCGGTGATTTGCTCGAGGGTTTGCACCCGCATCATGAGCGATGCACGCTGGTTGATCGTGTCGTTGAGCTGCGCCCGCGTGCTCTCGAGCTCATGTCTGGCGCTGAGGAAGAGCCCCCTCCGATTTGAGATCGACTGCCCCGCGAAGTAGATCGCGGAGCCAGCGATCAGCACACATGTAATCCCGCCGAGTAGATGAACCTTGAGCAACATATTAAACTGAGAATGATTACCCGGCATCTTCATCCTCCGCTGGCGTGCGTCCGATACTCAAAATCTTGACGATGACTTTCAATCGGATGAACTCGATTTCTTCGATGATCTCGCGGGTGGTTTCCATGAGCTCAACCGAATCAAAGACCTGGGTCGACTCGATGCGAACCACGAAGGCACGGGCATCCGTCTGTGACACCGCCAGCCCCTCGAGATAGAGCTCGATGGGCTCGTCCCCTTCAATGCCGCCCCCAGTGGCGGTGAGCCTGCTAAAACGGACTCGCTCGCCCGCCGAAGCAACAAGTATCGAAAAGACTTTGCTCCACTCGATCCTATTCTTGATCAGGTCAAGGACCTCTTGCTCGGCGGAGAGTTGCTTGATCTTTTGACGCAGTTGCGGGATCGCATTCTGTTGATTTTCATATTCGATATTGACATCTTGAATCTGAGCCACCATCCCGGAATCGGTGAGCACTGCATTCCCCCCGATGTAAACCCCGGGGATCCCGATCACAAGTGTGGTGAGTACGACACCCATCACCCAACGATGGATCCACTGGGATCGGAGTCGCAAGTGAACTTGCTCTTGCGGGATCAGATTCACGATTGGTATTTGTTCATTACTCATCGATCAAACCTCGCGGCGAGCCCGTAAGCGGTGGATAATCGCCCGGCTGTCGCCCAAGTGTTGTCCCCGGTGCCGACACCCTCGATCAAAGTTCTTGCCGGCGAACACTCGACCGGGATGCCAAGGATCTGGTCGAGCTTGTTGAGAATGACCTCGTTCGATGTGCCATACCCGCTCAACTGAATTTTTCCGAATGGGGCCATCCGGAAGGAATGTGAGACATAGGCGATCGCGACATCCAGTTCGCTCGCCAACTCTGCTGCCAGCATCGCCCAAACCGCCCCTCTCACCTTGGCACTTGCCTGGGCATTCCTCTGCACATCATGGTCGCTGATGACTGTATCTGCACCGCGATCCGAGAGTTTGTATCGCTCCTTCGCCAACGCCCAAACGCCAGAGACTCCACGCTCGATCCTACGCACATAGATCACCGTCTCACCCAAAGTGAGCACAGCGAGAGAGCTTGACCACCCGATATGGAGCGATGCATTGATTTCATCAGTGACCATGTCGACCCCGCTTGTTGACCCTCGATGGATCGCGAGTTCCATCAGGTCGATCCCCACGAGTTCGAGCCCAGCGTCTTGATATCGCTCGATCATTGTGTGAATGACCGTCCGAGGCAATGCAACGGCAATCGTTTCCGCCGTCCTCCCCTTGGCGGGAAGGGGCCAGAATCCGAACTCGAAGTCCTCTGGACCACAGCGTCTTGCTCGGGCAACCTCCATGCGGGCGAGCTGATCGATCGGAGCCCCGCTCTCAGCCGGCGGCAGCTCAAAAACATGCGAGCTTGATTGAGCCGTCGATGGAGCGGTTGATACTTTATTTCCCACAAACCCTCTCCGCCCAAGAATCGACGCGGCCCATCGGAGTTCTTCGCTCTCGGGAAGGGTTGTGAGATCTTGAGTTTCACGGGTGCATTGTCGAGGAAAAATCGCCCAGGCGACAGTTGAAACTCCCTTGGGCGATCTTATAAGCTGGACTGCGCGAAACTCGTGCGCATCAATCTCGAGACCGATCGCGGAGAGCTGGTTCTTTGTGTTTATCAGTCCCATACGCTAGGCCCCACTTCCTGCTGTCGCGGTCAAGTCGAATAATGGGAGGAACATACTGATCGCGACAAACCCGACGAGCACGCCAAGCACGATCATGATGACCGGCTCAATGAGTGACGAGAGCGATTTGATCACTGTTTCGTTGTCCTCGTCGAGATAATCCGAAATATGCACCAGCACCTCCGACAACCGCCCGGTCTGCTCACCGTTGCGGATGGCTTCGCTTGCCGAGGCTGTTATGAGCCCATCAGTGCTCAACGCAGAGCTGATCGGTTCTCCCCGTGTCACCGCATCTGCGGCGCTGGCCATGAGTTGACGGTATTGTTCGTGCCCGAGTGATTCGCGGGTGAGTTCGATCGCGTCGAGCATAGGCACCTTGGCTTCGAGCAATACTCCGAGTAGGCGGGTGATTTGCGCTGTCATGAACGAGCGGAGAATATCGCCGAGCTTGGGCACCTTGAGCCACACATTCCCGGTAAACTGCTGCCCGGTGGGGTTCTTGAGCCACCACACGATCCCGAAGATCGAAGCGACGAGCATCGGAATCACGCCCCACCAGTATGATCGGATAAACTCTGACATCGCCATTAACACAGCAGTCGATGCCGGCAGCGGCGTGTCGAGTGTCTCGAACATCCCCGCGAACCGGGGGAGCACCACACCAATCAAGAGCCCCATCACCAGAATCGCAACCCCGGTCAATAAAATTGGATACATCATCGCACCCAGGATATTTGAACGAATCTGCGCCTGCTTTCGAGTCAGCACGGCCACGCGGAGGAGCATCGTGTCAAGATGTCCGGACGATTCGCCCGCAGCAACGAGCGAACGGAAGACGGCGGTAAAGGCTTGGCGATCCCCGTCGAGGGCCGCGGCGAGCGAATCCCCCTCCTCGAGGCGTTGGCGGACGCGGGTGAGCACGGCGAGCCACGCGTCGTTGGTTGATTGCCGCTCGATCGAGGAAATCGCATCGATCAGCGGCGTGCCCGTCGAGACAAGCACACCGAGCTCGCGGGCAAAGTCCGCGATCACCTTTGGTGGGACATGCTTCTTCTTCCCGCTGTCGCTCTTGTGGCTCTTTTTCTTAGACCTCTTTATCTCGTTCGCGGAGATCGTTGAAACAAAGAGCCCTTTTTTTCGGAGAACCTCGCTCGCTTCGTCCGTGCTCGGCGCGTCGATCACGCCCTCTCGCAACGCCCCGGATTTGTCATAGGCTTGGTAGTTGAAGTTCATGCCGCCACCCCTGATTTCTCGACCGAACCGTCATCATCACCTTCATTGTCATCAACCTGGGTCACACGGATAATCTCCTCGAGACTCGTGTGCTGATCGATCGCCAGGCGCACTCCTTCTTCTCGGAGCGATTTTTGTCCTTGCGAATGGAGCAGCCCCCGCAGCGTATGCGTGGGTGCGTTGCGATAGATCAGGCGTCGCAACTCTGGCGTTACTTCCATAAACTCATAGATGCCCATCCGCCCCAAGAACCCTGAGTCGTGACAACTCGTGCATCCCGCACCCTTGCGGAAGGCACGCCCGGTCATATCGGAGATCCCCGCGTCTTGGAGCACCATTTCGCTCGGGTAGTATTTCATCGTGCAGGTCGAGCAGATTGTCCGTGCCAATCGCTGGGCGACTACGCCGTTGAGCGCTGAACTGAGTAGGTAGGGCTCGACGCCCATATCACACAGACGGGCCACCGCCCCGGGCGCATCATTGGTGTGCAGGGTCGCGAGCACACCGTGCCCTGTGAGCGCGGCCTGAACCGCGACGCCGGCGGTCTCTTGGTCACGGATCTCACCGATCATGATAATGTCGGGGTCTTGACGCAGGATCGATCGAAGCGTGCGGGCGAAGCTGAGCCCAATCGATTCGTGGACCTGAATCTGATTGATGAGATCGAGCTGATACTCGACCGGATCTTCAACCGTGACGATGTTGAGCTCCGGGCTGCGAAGCAGATCGAGCGCCGAATAGAGCGTTGTCGTTTTGCCTGATCCGGTTGGGCCTGTGACGAGCACCATCCCGTGCGAGAGCCGAAGGGTCCGTTGGAATCCTTCGAGCACCTCCGGGCGGAACCCAAGATCCTCCATGCGGACATGGAGATTCTGCTTGTCGAGGATACGGATCACGAGCTTCTCACCAAGCAGCGTTGGAATCGTCGAAACTCGCAGGTCGATCTCTCGCCCCTCAGCAACAATTCGCACACGCCCCTCCTGAGGAAGGCGTTTTTCGGCGATGTCCATCTTCCCGATAATCTTGACGCGCGATACGATCGCGGCGTGCATGCCCGGGGGTGGGTTCATCAGATCACGGAGCGATCCGTCGATCCGGTACCGCACGCGTGTACCGTTCTTGTTGGGTTCGATGTGGATATCCGAGGCCTTGTCCTTGACCGCAGTGAGCAACGCGACATTGACCAGATTGACGATCGGCGAGCCTTCGACCATGTGGTCGAGGTCCGTGGTGGGTCCCTCGTCAACCTGCTCGCGTTCAACGACCTCGATATCGGATTCGGCCAGACTCGTCAAGAATGCGTCAACATCCACATCGCCGTCGGCGTATTTGCGGACAAACTCAAGAATGTTGTCCTCGAGCGCCAATACCGGATGAATCTCAAACCCAGTGAGTTCGCGTAGCCGATCGATCGTCGGCAGGCTCTGCGGCTCGCTCATCGCGACGGTGAGCGTATTGTGCACACGGAAGAGCGGGATCGCCTTGAGCCGGTCAGCCTCCTCCTCACCGAGGAGGTTCAGCAGGCTGGGATCAATCAAACCGTGACGGAGTTGAACCCCGCGCACACCCAGACACTTGGCGAGCGACTGGACCAGCGTCCCCCCCGAGATCGTACCCTGGTCAACGAGCACCTCGCCGAGCATCCGCCCGGCGGTCTTCTGGTCCACGAGCGCCTTGGAGAGCTGCTCGGCGGTGATGTGCCCCTCGTTGATAAGGACCTCACCGACAAGACGCGGACGCTGGGCCCGACGGATGTTGTTTGATGTTTCCTTCTTTGGCGGTGTGGTCATCGGAAACTCCTGACCGCGGTCTGCACATCCTCGAACTGCTGAAACTTTGCCGTCAGATCCGTGATCGCCAGTATCTCTCGAAGCGTATCGCTTATAGCACAGAGCTTGAGCGATTGTCCACCGACGGCGAGCTCATCCGTGATGTCCACCAGTGTTTCAAGCCCGTTCGAATCGACAAAGCTCATCTCGCTGACATCGAGCACAAATCGCCCAAGCGTGTTGCCGAGCACCGACAGCGCCTCCGTTCGGAGCTGCGTCGCATCTTCCTTTGAGATGACGGGCCCGGATGGCTGGATCACGGTCACCGCTCCATGTCGATGTATTTCGATGCGCATGGCGTACAACTCCTTACGCGGCTTTGGCCAGCTCTTCGGCCCCCGGGATAAAGAGCGTGAATGTGCTCCCCTGATCAATCTCTGATTCGACCGTGACATCCCCGCCGTGGAGCCGCGCGATCTGGCGAGCGAGGGCCAGCCCGATCCCTGATCCGGTCACATGGGCGATCCGTCGATCATCCGCCCGGCAGAATCGATCGAATATCCGATCATGCTGCGATTCTTCGATCCCGATCCCATCGTCGATGATCGCGACCGTCATCGCGTTATTGTCAGCAAAGTTCACGCGGACCTCGACCTTGCCGCCCGAGGGTGTGTACTTGATCGCGTTGCCGACAAGATTGTGCAATGCCTGTCCGAGCCGGTCTCGATCCGCGTTGATGGTCGGATATTTGGGCGGCAGGTCAAAGACGATCTCGATCGATTTATCCTTTGCCTGCGCCTGATAGTCTTCTTTGAGTTCGGCAAAGAGCGGCTCAGTCCGCAGCGTGTCGAGCCTGACCGAGAGCGAGCCCGCTTCGATCTCTGACACACAGAGCATGTCCCCGACAATGCGTTCGAGCCGGCGGGTCTCGGAGTTGATCACATTGAGCGCCTTATCACGGATCTGCTCGTCGTCACTCCCCGCATCGACCGCCTCCTCGGCATAGAGCCGGATGGTCGTCAGCGGGGTGCGGAGTTCATGGATCGCCTGGGCAATAAATGAGTTCTGCGATTGCTCGGCGAGCCGCTGTTGCGTCACATCTTCGATGAAGATCAGCGCCCGTGGGATCGCATCCTCCTCAACCCGTGTCACCACGAATCGCAGGACCGCACCCTCGGACTCGATCTTCTCGACATCACCAATCTCGAAGACTTCTCGTGTCGACCCACGCTCCTCAAATACCGCCTGCACAGCCTGAACGATGAGTTCCGACTGAGGGAGTCGATCAATCGGAATCTCTGCAAGCTCGTCCCGTGTTTTTCTCAGGAATACCGCCGCTGCACCGTTGGTATAGAGTACGCCAAGATCCGCGCCAACCAATACAACCCCTTGCTTGAGGGTGTTGCACGCCGCGGGGAGCCCGATTAAATCTTCAACCCCGCTCTGCGAGGCTTCGACGATCTCATGCTCGACACGGTTCTCTTCGAGCTCATCCCGCTCTTTGAGCAATGTATTCCAGATCTCCGCCTCAGTGCCGAGCTTGTCATGCACAAGTAGACAATCAATTCGGCGTTCCCCGTCTTGGGCAGCAAATAGGGCTTCCCCGATTGCGGCGAGGGCACCGAGACGATTCCGGAATCGGCGATACACAAGGAGCATCAGCACAAGGCCAACACTCATGATACCAACCGATGACGCACGGATCGAATCCGAGCCAAGCACCTGAGCAGATCCATCCACGACAATCTCGAGCACGGTCCCTTGGCGACCATCCACAACCAATGGCTCACGAACCGTAGTCTTATCGGTTACTTCGTCGTATACAATATTTGTCGGTAGTTCGGGTGTCGAAGCCCAAGTGTTGGGGAGTTCGGTGAGCATACTCTGCGACATATTCGACGATGCAATCACACCAATTCCAGGGATACTGATCTGTGCTTCATCGACCACGCCAGAGGCGACCGAATCAAGCATCAACCGACGAACGCCCGAGAGATCTCCATCGTTGAGCCTCATCTCGGCTTGGGATCCGATCAACGAGCTTGTCTCACGGACCTGCTCTTCGAGCCGAGCGATTGAGGTTTCATCGATAGTCCGCGCTGAGACCCAGACCACCCCACCCACCGCAAAGGCGAGTATGGCGATGAAGGCCATGCCGGTGGTCGCGACGAGAGATTCCCCACGAGCAAAGTATTTGCGGATATCAAACCGATTTGGCTTGCTTGGTGCGGTCATATACAGGTCCAGAAGAGTAATCTACCGAGATAGCACAGATATCGGTCGATTCAGGACGCACTTCAACCCAATCCTGTGTCTGTTGATCGAGAACTCTTCTCGGACCTGCTTGCACGCCAATTGCGGGGATTTATCGTGATGCACAAAACAAACAACCCCGCGTACTCCGCGGGGTTGTCGAATAAAGTCGAATGGGCGCGGGAGGATTCGAACCTCCGAAGGCGTTGCCAGCAGATTTACAGTCTGCCCCCTTTGGCCACTTGGGTACACGCCCCATTCATTGTCGCCCCGATACCCATTTCTGGGGATACACCGGAGCAAAGCCACCTCTCGGACTCAAACCGAGGACCTGCAGATTACAAATCAGCTGCTCTATCAACTGAGCTAAGGTGGCGTGATCAGTTGTCGCCCTCATCGCCAGAACAGTTGCTGAACCTGAGAACTCAAGGAAAAATATCGGCCCCGCACAATGCGAGGCCGTATTTTTCAAATGGGCTATACAGGGCTCGAACCTGTGACCCCCAGTGTGTCATACTGGTGCGCTAGCCAACTGCGCCAATAGCCCAAAGCGGGAGGATTGTACCCCCCTGGCTCGGAAATGCAAACCCAACACCCGGCGGGGACTGATAAAACTGGCTCTATTTCGAGTCGCTCGGTCCGGGATCAGGTTATCGATCGGTCAACTGCCCAAGATGACAATCTCGACCCGTCGAGAGTCCTTCTTGGACCCTTTGGCGTGCGCCGGGCCGAAGGCCGCCGAATAAATCCGGCTGTTGTCGATCCCTTTTCCAACGAGGTATGCCTCAACCGCCAGAGCCCGTGCCGCGCTGAGATTCTCGTTTGTTTTCCATTTTGTTTTCGTTTTGACGAGTTTGTCCGTATCGGTGTACCCCTCGACGCGGATCTCATTGCCAGCGTAGGTCGATTTAATCACCCTGGCAATATCGTTCAGGGTCGCCTTGGCGTCCTTGCGGAGTTGATCTGAACCCGAAGAAAAGAGCACATCCCCAGCAACACCGACGACAATTGCGCCGCCATCGCGGGAACCGACATCGATGCCATTGATCCCCTCGAACCCAGTCACCGGACGGGCATTGGCATCGGCGAGTTCGTCTGCAAGACGCTGATTTTCGGTTCTCAGGTCCGCGTTCTGCTGCTGGAAGGCATCGTTGCCCTCGTTAGCTTGGCGAACATTCTCCTGCAACCCGGAAATTCGCTCTCGGAGTTGCGTGTTCTCATCGATCGCCGCGTCGTAGTCTCGCTGAGAGACCGTTTTACACCCGCCGAGCACAATCAAACTCAGCGACCCCAAAGCGATCAGAAATAGTTTCGGCGTGTTCATCCGTGCACCTCCCGGTAAAAAGTTATTGTCGTCCAGTTATAGTCTATCCGGTTCCATCACCGGCGTGGGCACCGCGCCCATCAGATTCACCTATCCATATACACCATCATCACGGCAAACTCATGGGACCCGACATCCCAAAGATCCGTCCGAGCCCCCACTCGACCAATGGCTTGCCCAGCACCACCATCATCGTCGCCACCGCAAGGAACGGCCCGTAGGGCATCGCCCTGCTGAGCTTGCCTCTAAACACTTGCGCCACAATCGCATACGCCACGCCGACAAAGGCTGCGAGGAAGAATGCGATCGTCGGATCGATCCATCCCAGGCACGCCCCGACCGCCGCCATCATGTGGACATCGCCGAGCCCCATCGCTTCTTTGCCGAATGCGAGCGTCCCCCCGATCCGAACCGCCCAGACGACCCCGCCAGCGATCAGATACCCCATCAGCACCCCGCCGAGCACCACAAGCCAGAGCGGCGCGTTCACCGATGGGATCGCATGCCCCGAGATCGGATCAATCGACCATTGACCGCCCATCCGCACTGCAACCCACCCACCAGCAAGCCCCAAGAGCACCGGAAGACACAGAAACGCCAGTTCTCGGATCATCTCGCGCCGGGCGTGGGGATACATCAGCCAGTCCTCGACGGTGTCCGATGCTTGTTCTTGCGTTTGGTCGTCGGATATGGGCTCTTCATCGCTGGTGCTGGTGCTCTTGTGATGAGACTCGTACCACTGTTCAAAGTCGTCAAAGCTCCGAGTGAGCCAGCCGAGCTTGAGCATCAGGTTTGACAGGATCAACCCTGCCATCCCACCGAGCCCGATCCCAATGAACCGCCATCCACCGAGTCCTCCGGTCGCGATCGTCCATATCTCGCCGGGAGCCGTGATCCATTTGAACTGCCCGTTGGGGACATCGGCCACCCCGGGCAGCATGGGCATCGGAACAGGGGTGCCAAACTTGGTTTGGAACCAGATCGCATGCCCGGTGTAAAAAACCAACGCAACAATCGCGGGTACCCAAGTCAGCACGAGCGGGATCGTTGAGGTCCGCGCGTCGATGATCGTCATCGAGACCAGACTCGCCACAAGCACCAAGAGCACCACCATCGCCGGCCAGGTCAATGCCGGTCCATTGGCTGCCCATTCCGGAGCGATCTTGCCGAGCCCCCAGATCGCATCATCGGGCACGATGTACCACAGCGCGTAGATCCCGCCGAAGAGCACCGCAACAATGGTCTCGACGATCGGATACTCGGGCGAGATCTTGCAATTACAGAATCGACACTTGCCACGCAGGATGATCCACCCGAAGATCGGGATATTCTCGCGCCAGGTGAGTTTGTGGTTGCACTTGGGGCACCGAGAGGTCGGTGTCACCACATCGAGCCCAAGCGGGATGCGATAAACGAGCACATTGGTCAGCGACCCAATACACGCACCGACCGCCGTCACAAACAGCAGGATAGTCAACGAGGGCAGCATATAGATCAACCAATCGGGCACCGTTCATTCATCGGCTGATCGGGAGATTTGACTGGAAATCGTGTGAAAGTTCTGGCTCAATCGTCCGAGCCGTCGCTCGCTTCGAGTTCGTTGGCGTTGAGCTCGACAATCCGTTGCTCGGCTTGGTCCAATATCGCTCTCGCCTGCTTGACGAGTCCGATCCCCTCCTCGTATCCCTTGATCGACTCTTCGAGCCCGACCTCGCCGGATTCGATGCGGTCGACGATGGATTCGAGTTTGTCGATCAACTCCTCGTAGCGAGGGGCGTCGGGTGATGCTTTCGATTTGGGTGCTTTCTTGGCCACGCGAGACGATATACCTTCTGTCAGAAGAGTTCTTGTTGATCGAGGTTTGGTTTCTTCTTGGGTTCGGATCGCCGCTTGGGGATCGGCGAGATCGACGATATGAGCCGGTGGTCAACTGAAGCTTTCTCGCTGTGGTCGTCGACCCGCGATCGGACCTTGCCATCAGCGAAAGTGATCACGAGCATCTGCCCCGGTTTCGCTCCGTCTGCTGAGCGAATCAACGATCCGTCTGGCTTGGTGGTGACGGTGAACCCGCGATCGAGCACCTGGGCGGGGCCGATGGCGATGAGTTCGCGATTGATCGCACCGATCTCCTCTCGGCGTCTGGCGATCACCCGCTCCATCACGCGCCCGAGCCGGGCGTGGATCTGGACGAGCCGCTCCTCGCGCCGGGCGTGAACGGCGGTGGGTTGATGGCGGGCGAGCCGAATCGCCAGACGATCAAGATCGCCCCGCCCCCCCGCGATGGTCCGGCTCAGTGCAGAGCCCAACCGATCGACCTGGGCTTGGAGTCGATCACGGTGCATCTCGATGATGTGCCTTGGATCACGCATCGAAGCTGAACAAGCGATCTTGGCGAGACGCTGCTGCTCGTAGCGGATCTCAGATCGAACCGTGCGATCGAGTCGGTTCAGGACGGACGCGAGTTGTTCGCGGAGTGCTTCGCGATCAGGAGTCAGACGCATCGCCGCCTGGGTCGGTGTGGCACAGCGTTCGTCGGCGACAAGTTCGGCGATGGTCGTATCCGTCTCATGCCCGATCGCGGCGACGATAGGAAGGGCCGAATCATGGATCGCTTGCGCCACTTCAAGTTCGTTGAACGCCCAGAGGTCTTCGAGTGACCCGCCGCCACGGGTGAGGATGATCGCGTCGATGCTGAGTCGATCGGCGTGGGCATTGAGCGTGCCAATCGCCTCGGCGATCTGCGGGGCGGCTTGCTCGCCCTGAACACGGACATCGACCACCAGCAGATCGATCGCGGGGCACCGCTTGCCCATCGTGTTGATGACATCGGCGATGGCGGCCGAGTCCTTGCTCGTCACGGCCGCGATCCGGCGGGGGAAGGTCGGCAGCGAATGTTTGGTCGATGGATCGAACCACCCCTTGTCACGGAGTGCATCGCAGCGCTGTTTGTACTGTTGCTCAAGTTCTCCCTCGCCCACCGGGATCATCGAGGTGACGATCAGCGAGATCCGTCCGCTCGGGGCGTAGTACTCGACGCGTCCCTTGGCGATGACCGAGTCGCCGTGGGTTGGGGTATAGCTCATCCGCTTGGCCGCCGAGGCGAAGATGACCGCGTTGATGATCGCGTGCTCGTCCTTGAGCGAGAAGTAGTAGTGCGTGCGATGCGAAAGCGAGCTGATCTCGCCGAGGACCATGAACCGGTCCGGGAGCCCGCCCTTGATCGCGTGGTCGATCTTCGTCGCGAGCTGAGAGACCGAGATGGCACTATCGCTCCCTTTTCCATCGGGCAAAACCGACGCAAGGGGCTGATCGCCCCTCGCACCGGCTCTCTGACCAGTTCGTGGTTTCTTCATGCGTTCGGGATCGAATGGGAGTCTTCCTGTCACCTCAACAGGATACGACGCCCTCGCCCATCCGTCTCGCCGATTAGCCCATCGAATCGCACTTACTTGTCAATCTTGCTTATCAATCTTTCGCTTCGGTCTGATCGTTGATCGCAACCTCAACATTCTCCTCGGCCCTCTCCGCATTGCGTTTGTTCATCTTTTCGACACGAGCGATGGTTTTCGGCGAAGCGGTATGGGGCATCGAGATCCGAACAACCTCGCCGTCGCTCTTGAGCACCTGGGCGATGCTCGGCATATCGCTCTGATCGTTGCCCTTGACCTGCTCGTTCGACTTGGTGCGGGGAAGGTCCGCGGGTCGCTCGAAGACGGCAGAAGGCTCTGGGAGCGATTTCCCCTTGGCATGCTCGTCTTGGACTGGATTTGGGTTGGTATAGACCCGGACGCTGAAGTACCCGTTATCACGGAGCCAGTTGTGGCGGGCTTGTTCGAGCTTGGCGAAGAGTTCCTTGGTCCGATCGATCTCGTGCTGGCCAAAGAATGCCTGATCTGTCTGGAGCGTGGTGCCCCGGAAAAGCATCTGGGCGGTTGCATCGTTTGCAGCGGGCAACGGGACGAACGGATCGATGGCGAAGAGCCCGTCGAATATCCGGACATAGATCATCGCCGGGGCATTCTGACCCCCGAGTTTCTCGCGGTCCGAGGCTCCATTCCAGTTCATCGACCCGTCGGAGTTGGAGACGGCGACGACTGTGCCACGGGTGCGGTTCGAGAACCGGACCTGATTGCGATCGACTCCGTAGCGATCCACTAAATCAGGACGGATCTCGACGACCTCAGGGGTCGATACGCGATCGTTCGTGTAGTAGTTCGCATGGTTTGGTCCCAACGCAGCGAGTGTCATTGCACCGAGTAGTGTGCTCAGCATCATATCGGTTCTCCAGTCTTGAGTTGTGTGCCCACCGCATGGGAGCGATGGATATTGTGTATCACCGGCTCTGCCAGTTGAATAAAGTGTGCACGAAAACCGCAGATTCACCAGTTCGATGACCATTCGGTGACCCGATTGGGTCGGTTTCTATGGATTGCTCGCTCTGGGGAGTCCAGAGTTCATCAATCGGGCGATACTCTCGGACCTTTAGTCCGATTCTTCTGGCTGAGTATCGGGTGTGATTGCTTGATAGGCATCAATAATCGAAGTGATGTAGTTGGCGATCCGCCGATTCTTGGTCACATATGCCCGAGATTCAAGCCCCGCTCTACGAGTGTGCTCAATATCCGAAAGGCATGACGAGAGTCTTTGTGCCCATGCGTTGCGTGATGGACGATCGACAAGAATTGTTCCCGACGAATCTTGGATCGGAGCGATATGGGAGTCGTTGCCCGCAATGATCGCCATCCCGATGCCCATCGCATCGAGCAAGAGCGTGCGTTCTTCGTGGAGAGTATCCGGATAGACCATCAAATCGCAGCGAAGGAGCAGGTCCCGGCGATCCTCGGAGCGATCGATGATCGTGAATCGATCTCGCAGATCACGATCGAGCACCCGCGCCCAGAGGCCGGCCCGCTCAACCGCCTCGACATTGGCGAAGATCATCGCTGAGGGGTGGTCGGCGATCGCGTCGGCGAGCCCCTCGAAGGCCGCGATACATATATTTTTTTGTCGCCCAGAACTCATGAGCACGATAGCGATGTTTTTATCATGGCGGAAGATCTGGGCCGGCTCTCCGGCGACCTGGGCACCCCACTGGGCAAGATGGACATGCTGACCCAACCCCGCCTTTGAAAGCGGTGCCTCGAATGATCGTTCGGGTACAAGGAAAGTTGCCCGATCGGATGCCTCGATATGGAACCCCTTGGCCGAATCAATCAGGCCTGCTCGCCAGATGTCGAGCACGAGCCCAGCGCCCAGCGCTCTGGCGAGTTCTCTCCCCATCGACCAAGCGGATCCCCCGAATACATGCACGATGTCGATGTTGCCGCTGGGTTCATCGCTGTCTTTGGTAACCCGGCGGGCAACTTGATTGGCCCGGATGCGTTGGGTGAGTCCGAGCCCGCGATCGGCGTACCAGATTGGCTCTGCGATCAGATCAAAGCCCGACTCCTCAAGCCCGCGATCCTTCGGCAGGACCACCTGAGTAAAGATCCCTTCTTGTGCGAGTCCAACCACCACACGCTCGATGAGCGCCCGCTCATGGACGGCAAACTGGGCATCGACAAGGATCAGCACACGCATGGTGGTCTCTTCACATGATTGCAATGCCCCATTGCATCGGCAGCACTCAAGACGATTTTTGATCGGCGATTCGGAAACTCAGATCTGGGGGTACCGAATCATGATCCTTCACGGCGTCTGTACGCCAGACTCCGACCCAATGGTCCTTGGCCACCTTGTGGAGCACATAATCGCCCGCGGGCTCATGCCGCTTGCATAGCCCCGCCGGTGGATCATTCCAGGGCCACCACGGGATGATCCCCTGGTCGGCGCACGGGAGCTTTGTAAACTCTTTAGGGTTATCGACAATCTCGGTGATCGTGGTCAAGCGATCGAGCTTGGTATGCACGGTCGGAATGCTCGCGAGCAACCCACGCGTGTACGGATGCATCGGGTTGGCATAGAGGTCATAGACATTGGCGAACTCAACCACCCGCCCAGCATACATTACGCACACAATATCCGCGTTCTCGGCCACCACGCCCAGATCATGGGTAATGAGCATCACCGCCATATCGCGGGTGGACTTGAGGTCCTGGAGCAGCTCAAGGATCTGCGCTTGGATCGTCACATCGAGGGCTGTGGTTGGTTCGTCAGCGAGCAGCAATCGAGGCTGGCACGCGAGGGCCATCGCGATCATCACGCGTTGGCGCATCCCGCCCGAAAACTGGTGCGGATACGCTTTGATGCGTCCGACGGGGTCGGGGATACCGACCGCCTCCATTGCGTCGATCGCGATCTGCATCGCCTCTCTGGTATTGACATCCTGGTGGAGCGTGATCGCTTCGATGATCTGATCGCCAACCGTATAAACCGGGTTGAGCGAGGTCATCGGCTCTTGGAAGATCATGGCGATCTCGTTGCCCCGGACCTTCCGCATTTCGGCTTCACTCATTTCGATCAGGTTGACCACCTTGCCGTCCTCCATGCGATAGAGGATCTCGCCGCGATCGAACCGACCCGGCGGGCGGGGAACAAGCTGCATCGAACTCATCGCGGTGACCGACTTGCCGCAGCCCGATTCCCCCACGACCGCGAGCGTCTGGCGTGGGTAAACCGTCATCCGTACGCCGTCAACCGCTTGAATGCGAGGCCCGGACCCGTTGTCGAATGAGACAGCCAGGTTGTTGACCTGCATGATCGGCTCTTCGGCGATCACCGATTTGTGCTTTGCGCTCGTTTCTTGGATCGTTGCTTCTGCCATGCTCACTCCTCGCGTTCAGTGATTAGACGCGTGCTTTCTTGAGTTTAGGATCGATCGCGTCGCGGAGCGCCTCGCCGATCAGGTTGTATGCCATCGTGGTCAGGAAGATCGCCCCGCCGGGGAAGATCGCCAGCCACCAGATAAAGTCCGAGGTCTCGCCCGAAGCATTGGCCAGCAGCTTGCCCCAGCTCGCTTGCCCGGATGGTCCCAGCCCAAGGAACGACAGAATCGCTTCGATCAAGATTGCAGCGGCGATGGCGAAGGACGAATCAACCAGCACCGGCGTGACGCCGTTGGGCAGCATGTGCTTGAAGAGGATCGACCACAGTGGCAATCCCATCGCCTTGGCGGCCTGGATATAGTCTGTCTCGCGGAGCTTCATGAACTCTGCGCGGATAAACCTCGCCGCCCCGGTCCAGGTGAAACACCCGATGATCGCCATCATCACATATATATTGCGTGGAAGCACGCCCGCGGCCACGATCAACAAGAAAAGCACCGGGATCGCCATGAACACCTCGACGAGTCGATAGAGCGCCAGATCAACCCACCCGCCAAAGTACCCCATGAGCGAACCGATCGTGACGCCAATCACGACTGCGATGCCGGTCGAGACAAAGCCGATCGAGATGGAGAGTCGGCACGCGTGGAGCATCTGAGAGAACACATCTTGACCAAGGGTGTCCGTCCCGAGGAGATGCTCCGGCGCAGGAGTGGAGAGAATCGCGTTCTTGAGATCGAACAGCGTTGAGATATCTTCTGATGCGATCTTGGTCTCCAGATCGTCGATCAACTCAGCGATTGGGAACGAGACCAAGTCGTCAATCGAGCGAGCAGCCCGTTCGAGTTCGGCGATGGTCTGCTCGGTGGCGGGTCGTTGTGTGAGTTGCTCATCGGTGAAGCTCTCCCGAAGCCCTGCGTTCTCTCGCTCTCGATTGGCGAGCTTGCTCCAGAGCGAATCCATCGGGGTCGATCGGGGGTTTCGGTTGTACATCGCCGTCTCGGACTGATTTGGCGAAAACGGCACCACGGTATAGACTGCTTCGATCTGCCCCGTGCTCTCCTGCGATCGATAGATAAAGTTGCTGGTGTTCGGGGACCACTTCCACCCGCCAAGCACGATGGTCAATGCCATGATCGAGACCACAAAGACAACGCGGCCCCAGCTTTTATAGATCCCGATCGAGATGAGGAAGAACGGGATCGATGCGATCACCGCGATCACCGCAGAAGCCAGCCGAGGAAAATAGGCTTTCTGTTCGAGTGTCCGCTGCCAGTCTGACGCATCGCGGGCACCAAAGACCCCCGAGACCACGCCGATGAGCACCACCGCGATCGCGATCTGCACCCCGCCAGCGATGATAAGCCTGAGTTTCTCACCCTTGTTGAGTTTTTTGGTTGGCCAGAAGAGAAGGATCGGCGCGAAGATCCCCCAGAGAATGAGTGCCGTGTCCGAGTGTGTCAGCATCCTGAGCATCGGTGATGTGAGCGCCCCGCGCGACCCGTCGGCGTTGATCGCCCATTCGACCATTGGATGCCCAGAAGCGATCAGCGGCGAAAAAATCGCAAAGAACGCGACGATCGCGATCCAGATGAGCCCGAAGACCGCCGCCGGTCGCCGGAAGACCTGCGCCCATGCCTCGGTCCAGAAACCCTGGGCGGGTTGATGCCCGATCCCTTGGGCGAGTTGGACCCCGGTGACCGATTCGGGTTGTGTGGTTGGATTGCTCATTTGTAGGAGATCCTCGGATCGGCAAGAGAATAAAGAACATCCGCCACGAGCAATGCGATGAGATTCACCGCCGCGATCATCATCGTGTTGGCCAAGAGCAGTTCACGGTCTTTGAGGTAGATCGAGTCAAGCGTGAGTTGTCCCATCCCTGGGATCGTGAAGATCTTCTCGATGACCACCGATCCGGCGAGCATCGCCGGGAAGATCGAGACGAACATGGTAATCAGCGGGAGCAAACTATTACGGAATACATGGCGAAAGACGATATCCTTGTACCCCACGCCCTTGGCTTTGGCGGTGCGCACATAGTCCATATTGAAGTTGTCGAGCATCGCGGCGCGGGTCTGCTTCGAGAGCACCGCAAACCCGCCATAGACCAGGCAACTAATCGGTAGCACCACATGCCAAAGCATGTCGAGCACATACCCCGGCTGCCACCCTGACTCGCCGCGAACAGGGAGGTAGGTGTACGAATCCGCAGCCGAGCTATGGAGCCCGCTGGCGGGGAACACCCCCCAGAGATAATCGTGGTTGGCGAGGTACCCGATCATCAGCACCCCGGCGAGCGGGATCGGGAATGACCACAGCGCGATGTACATCGAACCGCTGAACCGATCGAAGAGCCCCCCCGCTCGGACCGCCGCGAGCATGCCCGAGGGGATCGCGATGAAATAGATCACCGGCAGCGCGATCAGGTTGAGCAGGATGGTAATCGGGAGGGCCTCGGAGATCAGCTCCGAGACGGGCCTTGATTTGGAGAAGGACTTGCCGAGATCCGGTCTCGAGAGACTCATCCCGGGGAGCACCCCGAACCCCGCTTGGGGATAGGGCTTGGCGTCGAAAATGCTCACAAGCTTTGCCCGTTCATTGATCGCCGAAGCATAGTACCCGATGAGGTCGTTGCCGAGCCGGTTGATCTTGGCGCCGAATTCGGATTCTTCAATCTGGCTCTTCTGATCCTCGATTGTTTGGTGCTTGACCTTGCCCTTATGGTTGAATGCGCCCTTGATCTCGAGCGTCCCGATCGCTTTGCCCAGCTCGGTGTCGAACAATGCCCGCCCGCTGATGAGCCTAGCGCGGGCCTTTGAATACTCGTTTGCCTGGCGTCTGTACACACTCGATTTTTCATCCTCCGTCTCGTCGCCAGCCCACTCGTAGGGCTCGAGGGGCTCGACGACCGGAAGCTCTTCGACATACCAACGCCACAATGGAGGCGTTTTGACTTCTTTGGGCGGCTGGATGAACTCGCCGGTCGGATCGATCTGATCTCGTTTGCCGAACTTGATCGGTGAGATCCGCCCGAGCCACCGGACATACTGCACCGGGGCGGGCGCATCGAGCCCGTACCGATCTTCGAGGTACGCCTCCTTGATCGCCCGGCTCGTCTCCTCCATCTGCCCATTAGCGACATTGAGCGAGGCACCGATCCCCCCGGGGCTCAGCGCGATGAGCATGAACACCAAGAAGGTAATCCCAAGAAGAGTCGGGATCATCAGCAACAATCGTCTGAGAATATAGACACCCATGACCTGCGCTCCTCGTGTTTATTCGGCAGCCATCGGTGCGAGGAAATATTCGCGTTGTTGCAACCCCATCGGATAGGTGTGCACATTATCAAAGTCTTTACTGATAAAACGCAGCCAAGGCGAAACACGCAAGAAGGTGTATGGCTGCTCCTCATGGACTAGCGACTGGAACTGATGAAAAACATCCATCCGCTCTTTGTAATCGAGCGTCGCTTTGATCTTGTCAATGTATTGATCCTGACCGGCATCCCACTGGATAAAGTTGTTGCCCTGATTCTGGATCGATTCTGAATGCCAGATTTGTTTCGGGTCAGATTCTGGTGCCGTCGCTGACCACGCGAGCGTGATCGAATCGAAGTCACGATTCTTGAGGATCTGGTCATAGAGCGACCAGTCTACGATCTTGGGATTGCACCGGATCCCGACCGATGCGCACTGATCGACGAGGTATTTCTGGAACCGCTCGATGGTTTGACCGCCCGAGGCTCGGGTGAACTCGAACGAGAACTCATCACCACGCTCGTTTTCGAGGATACCATCGCCATCACGATCGACCCAGCCGGCCTCGGCGAGGAGTTGCTTCGCTTGTTCAGGATCGTACGGCCAAGGATCGATGTCGGGATTGGCCGCCGGTGAAGGGGCGTTGTTCGGACCGGTAGCGATCACGCCGATCCCCTCGTAGATATCATCTATGATGAGCTGGCGGTCGAGGATAAGCGTCATCGCTTTGCGGACGCGTTTATCATGGAAAGGGGTCAGCTTGCCGTTGCGTGGGCCGCATTGCCAGCCGATAAACGAGTACCCCGAACGCACATTGACCCACTTGAGTGAGTAGGCTTTATCGTCCCACCCATGCTCTCGAGTCACCTTCGAGAACTGCGGCGAGCTCGGTCTGATCATGCTCACCGAGCCATTTCGGAACTCGATGAGCCGGGCGATGTCCGAGGTGATGGTGACAAATCGCATGGATTTGAGCGCCGGCTTTGGACCCCAATACTGCTCATTGCGGACGAGCACGATGGGTTGGCCGGGAGCCCACTGGTTATCGACATCGAGATTTTCAATCTTGAATGGACCCGAGCCCATCGCCAATGCCGTACCCTGATTGATCTGGTTCGGGGTGAGTTTCGCATAGAAATGCTTGGGAAGGATGTAGTACATCAGCGCCGATTGCAGGTTGTACGCATCGGGCGAGTTGAAGGTGAACTCGACCACCTTGTCAGAGATGACTTCAACCTTCTCGATCGAGGTCATGATCGAGCGGAGCGCTTCGGTTTCGAGTTCAGGGTTGTTGATATAGTCCTCGAATGACCACCGGACATCCTCGGCGGTGATCTCGACACCGTCGGAGAAGTTGATGTTCTCGCGGAGTTTGACCCGTAGCCAGTACCCCTCGGGGTCGTACTGCCACGCCTCGGCGAGAATGCCGGTGACTTCCTTGGTGATCGGATCAAAGTCCGCGAGTGTTTCGCAGATCTGATCATCAACACGGCGTCCGTAGACATCCTCGGCGAGTACGGGTGTGAGCTTGCTCGGCTGAGCCTCGAACACCTCGATGAACTCGCCGCCAAGGCGGTATCCCTCCATGTCGTACGGCTCGGCGGCGAACTTGACCGTCGGCTGCCACTCGATGGGCACCCCACCGGGGCGTGCCCAGCCTTCACGCCCGGTGGCGACGGTGCTGGCCGGGGTGCTGTCATGGGCTGGCTCGTCGATTGTTGAGCCAGCGGGTGCATTGAGTGTCAGGGCGCCGCTGCTGAGTGCACGATGGAGATCCGCGATCTTCGTGTTGAGTTCGGTCATCTGGGAGCCCATCTCTGCGATGGTCTCATCGTTCGACCCGCTGTTGTCCTGAAGCTTTCGATCGAGGCGGGCGACCTGCTGCTCGACGGTCCCGATCTTCGAGCTCAGATCCTGTGTCTGCTGCCATTGGCGATCGCCCTGCCTCATATTGAGGAAGGTGAGCACACCCACCACAACTACGAGCACCATGAGTACGAAATCTTTGAGACCAAACTTATTCTGCATTTGCACCTGCCTCTATTTGCTTGGACGGACAACCGATCCTTCCCGACCCACCGATTGGGGGGGCTATACGATATCATCAAACTTCAGCGTTGTCGCTTGGGATCGATCGCTTCGCGCAACCCTTCTCCAACAAAGTTCATTGCCAAGAGCGTCACCCCAAGCAAAAGGCACGGGAAGAACAATAACCACCAATGGCTGCGATAGGTATTGAGTTCCCCGAGCCCCTCGGCGGCCAGATTTCCCCAGCTCGGCAGCGGCGGCTTGACCCCGATCCCAAGGAAACTCAGAAAACTCTCCTGGAGAATCGCCTGAGGGACCGCCAGCGTGGCGTAGACCACGATCGGCCCGATCAGATTGGGAAGCAAATGCCGAACAAAGATCCGGGTCGGCGATCCCCCGATCGCACGAGCCGCCTCGACGAACTGCTGATTCTTGAGGCTCAAGACCTGTCCACGGATCACCCGCGCCATCGTCAACCAGCTCACCCCCCCGATCGCGATGAGCAGCGTCATCACATCAAGCGTTGTCCGGGTTCCCGCGGAGAGCTCTCGTCGGGGATATTTGACGATTGCCTTGGTCATCAGCGCATCGTGGAGCGTGGCATCGCTGGCGAGGATCTTTCTTGCATCTGAACGGGTGATGGATTCGCCAGCGTTTTGCAACTGGGTCTCAATCACCTGTTGCTCGATCCATTGCTCCTTGGCTTTGTTGTGGGTCACCCACTCATCGATCATTGCATCGCTCGCCACCGCCAAGAGCACGACGAGCAGGATATAGGGCAACCCGTAGAGCACATCGACCACCCGCATCATCACCGAATCCACCTTGCCCCCGATATAGGCGGCGAAGGCGCCGTAGATCGTCCCGATGCTCACGCTGATGAAGGCCGCAGCGATCCCGATGGTCAATGAGATCCCGCCGCCAGCCAAGAGCCGGACCCCGAGCGAGCGCCCGAGTATGTCCGAGCCGAACCAGAACTTGGGCCACTGCGGCTTGACCAGACCGACCATCGGCCCATCACGCGCATCGAGCAGCGCATCGACATCAACAGCATTTTTCTCTGCGATACTGTCGAGCACTGTCGGATCGATCGCCCGTGTTGATCGATCAATGTCGTGTTCGGAGTAGCTCCACCAGAAAGGGGGCAGCCGCCCGGCATTGGGCGATCCTGCGTCGTAGCGTGGGACGCCGATGCGATCCCCCGAAGAATCAACCGCAGACGAGAGGGTCCAGGGCAACGATCCGAGACAGGCAACAAACATCACCACCAATACACCCATCCCGAGCACCCCGGCGAGTGAGCGAGTCAGCGGATTGTCTCTCTGGCGCTGGGGCGCACGGATCGCGCTGATCGACTCTAGCTGATCGCTTGGTTGCACCGTCTTGGCCATCTCCACACCTTATCCAATCCTGCCGACGCATGCAGACCCCTCTGAGAAGAAATCACTGACATCTCGGCATCAGAATGGAGGGAACTCAATGAAAAAACACCCCCGCATAGCAGGGGTGTTCTTGTGCATTTCGATCCGCGAAGATCAATCAGGGAGACAGGACTTGAACCTGCGACCTTCTGGTCCCAAACCAGACGCTCTACCAAGCTGAGCTACACCCTGTACGGTGACAACTGTAGCCCGCCTATCGGCGGTTCTCGCCTCCGGATTCATCAATTTCCGCCACGCAACTCAGAGCGGGAGTTCCTTAAAGACCAGAATCTTGGGCTGATCGCTCGGCTCGATCACATTCGAGCGGTCCACCACCATCAGATACCGCTTTTTGATCGACGGGATCAGCGGATCCTCCGGGCGCAGATTGGCGACATCCGATTCCTGATACCCGTGAACCACGAACCAGACCGCGAAGTAATCGGACCGTACAGAGAGCGTATTGAGCACCGCGTTGGCCATCGAAATCTTCTCAGCGTAGTCATCGATGGTCTTGCCCGGGTCTCGCCCGTTGAAAAGCTGCGAGATGATGGTGACATCGCCATCGGGTCCCGTCGCGATCCCGGTCTCGATGTCATCGTGCCCGTATTG
>Ga0316206_1001305_pt1 | contig 23248 bp, 11 predicted proteins | sample 6monthpyrite_MG_FD_204942 | JGI IMG/M metagenome (GOLD analysis project Ga0316206, IMG submission 204942) | Microbial mat bacterial communities from mineral coupon in-situ incubated in ocean water Damariscotta River, Maine, United States -... | ecosystem: Environmental > Aquatic > Marine >... | reverse complement strand
GGTGCAAAAAACAGATCGGTCAGTCCGTTCAGGCTAAGCAGCGAGAGGTTTTTTCATAATTCGATGAGGAACAAAAACAGGATCGGTTATTGATACGGCAGTGAGGGCGATATTCATCAGCCCAGCTTTGTGCGAGAAGTTTAAACAACAGCCTTTTATCCTGGTATGGGATAACTTCGAATCCGCCAGCGGCATTGAAGGTACCGAAGTCACACCGCTGCTATCCGATGAGGATAGACATTGTCTCAAGGATTTTTTACAGCGATTGCGTCACGGTAAAAGCAAGGTCATCATCACCAGTCGTTCATCCGAAACTTGGCTCACAACGACCGTCTGTTACCGTTTACCCCTGGAAGGTTTGCGAGGTGAGGAATGTTGGCTATATTGCAATGCGGTAGTGCGTGATCTGGGTCTCACCTTGGATCGTAGTGATAAAACCTACAGCGACTTGATGGAAAAACTCGACGGTCATCCTCTGGCCATGCGCGCTGTCTTATTAAGACTGGAACAAACTTCGGCGTCTTCTTTATTGAAAGCATTGGAACAGGGTTTTGTTGGTGCCGCACAAGATGACAGTACCGCTCGTATTTATGCCGCCCTAGCACTGTTGGAAGCCAGTTTTCCGCCTCAGTTCAATACGGTGTTGCCGTTTATCGGCTTACACCAGCGTTATGTCGATCTGGGCTCCCTGGAGGCTATGGCAAAAAATAGCGAAGCAGCGACTGATCGTACCACTATCGAAGCCTGTTGTGTCGCATTGGAACGAGCTGGACTGATTCACCCACAAGGCAATGGCATCTACGCCATGCATCCTGCGCTGAACGGTTATCTTAGACAACATCATCCTGCTGGGACAGCGGTGCAACGTGCTTTTGTTGATTTGATGGGGAGCTTTGCTGATCTGTTGGCTCCAAAGCAACTGCATGAACAGCGTGCGCCTTTCTATTGGCACGGAGCGAATTTTTATTTTGCACTGTCCCTGGCCATGTTATTGGACATGGTTGATGCTATCGCCGCTCTAACCCAATCCCTGGCGGTCTTTGCTGAGAATAATCGTGATTTTCAAAGTGCAGAGCGTTTGTGTGCCAACTTGGCAGACCATTGCAGCCAATACCATAATGACAAAGGTGTGGCAATAGCTTACCATCAGTTGGGTATAATCGCCGAAAAACAACGGAATTTCGCCCAGGCCGAACAGTGGTATCAGAAGTCCCTCGCCATTTCAGAAAAACAGGACAACGAATACGGGGCGGCTATGACCTACCACCAGTTGGGCATGATCGCCGAAGCACAACGGGATTACGCCCAGGCCGAACAGTGGTATCTGAAGTCTCTGGCCATTTTCGAAAAACATGGCAATGAACACGGGGCGGCTATGACCTACCACCAGTTGGGCATAATCGCCGAAGAACAACGGGATTACGCCCAGGCCGAACAGTGGTATCTGAAGTCCCTGACCATTAAAGAAAAACAGGGCAATCAACACGGGGCGGCTAACACCTACCACCACTTTGGTCGTATCGCCGAAGAACAACGGGATTACGTCCAGGCCGAACAGTGGTATCAGAAGTCCCTGGCTATTGATGAAAAACAGGGCAACGAACACGGGGCGGCTAGCACTTACCACCAGTTGGGCAGCATCGCCCAAGAACAAGGGGATTACGCCGAGGCCGAACAGTGGTGTCTGAAGTCTCTGGCCATTTTCGAAAAACATGGCAATGAACACGGGGCGGCTATGACCTACCACCAGTTGGGCATAATCGCCGAAGAACAACGGGATTTCGCGCAGGCCGAGCAGTGGTATCTAAAGTCCTTAGCCATTAAAGAAAAACAGGGTAACGAACACGGGGCGGCTAGCACCTATAACCAGCTTGGGTTATTGAAGGAAACGCAACAACACTGGATTGAGGCGGCTCAGTGGTTTATTAAGGCTGCTGTTGCTTTCATTAGTGTAAATGACGGGCACTTAACTGCACGTGTAGCCAAGAATTATGTTGACTTGCTGCAACAGAGTGATGAGTTGTACCAGGACGAGTTAAAAAAATTATGGCAACAATCCGGTCTGGAGCAGTCTTTTGCTTCACTGGATACGATTATTACCGCATTGAATGAAGCAGAAACCGAAGAGAACCTTTAACCATGAATGAACTTGTTAATCGATTGACAGAACTCAGCGGGCAGCAAGCCACCGACTTGCTTGATACCTTGGCATTATCCGATATCGATTTCCCGCAATATTCACAAGACTTAACCACATTAGCTGAGCTGCCACTGACCCATGAGCAACAAACCGAACTGGCACGGGAAACCCTGATTGTTTTGGCGGAGCAAAACCCGACACAGGCCGAAGCGATCAATGCCATGCTGAATCATCCGCCGCCGCAACGTTTTGATGGGGGGATGAGCATCGCTACAATCGTTGGCGTCGTGGTTTTGTTGCGCACCCATGTTAAAATTAAACGCAATACCCAAGGGAAATGGGAATTGTTGATAGAACATAAACCGGCCAACAACAGCTTGTTAGGCAGTTTGATTGAAAAAATCCAGGCGTTGTTGAAACAACAATAAATGGCTTTTCCTCCAAGGAGTAATATCTTGAGGTCGAGGGTATTATTTCACTTGTATGAGTTGGCCTTAGTGTTTTGTAGGGGCCTTCTGTTGATCTTTTTTTGATATACCAATCAGGTTACTGAGTTTTTGCCGCGAAAAAAATACGTCACTTGAAGGACGGAAGGGGTTGATTGTTCGATAAGGCATTGCATGGTGACATTTTCTATCCTCGCTAAGCGTTGAGGATAAAGTTAAAAATAACTGGAAATTTAAAATACAATTATATTGGCCTGGGGTGAGAGTTTAATGCGGGAATAGTGACTTGAGTTTGACAATAAATAAGGAGATGTTTTTAATGTTTAGAATATTATCTGTATTAAGCATATTTCTGACATTCAGCAGTGCTTTTGGAATGGGGCAACCTTCTAATGTACCGCCAGATACGGAGGGGGTTGCATTTAATCATCCAGTAATTACTAGCGTAGTTATTGATTTCGAATCCACCCCGATAACTTTTACCATTTCTGGTGAAAACTTTAGCGTTAATGGTGCCGAGCAAGTTAGCTTGGGTGGTGTTAACCACGGCTACGCTCTTAGTGTTGATAGTTTTAGTGAAATTCAAATTATTGCTACCACCAATGAAATAATTCCTTCTGGTGATTACTTGCTCACGATAATATTAAGTAACCCACAGAAAACAGCACTTAATTATGATTTGACTTTAGGGTCCGTCGGCCTTCAGGGTGATACTGGCCCCGTAGGTGCAACAGGCCCACAAGGCCTTCAGGGTGATACTGGTCTCGCAGGTGCAACAGGTCCGCAAGGCCTTCAAGGTGATATTGGTCCCGCAGGTGCAACAGGTCCACAAGGTCTTCAGGGTGATACTGGTCCCGTGGGTGCAACAGGTCTGCAAGGTATTCAGGGTATCCCTGGCCCAATAGCTGGTGATGATATGCAGTTTATTTATAACAATAATAATGTTCCTGCCGGAGCAGAAATATATTATAACAATGGCAATATAGGTATTAGTACAGCGAGTCCAGATAGAAAATTTCACATACTTGGTACAAACGGAGGGCAATTACTGCTTGATAATAATGGGAGTCAATATGTTGGTTTAGAATATGCTCAAAGTGGGGTGAGAAAAGCATTATTAGATTTGGATAATAATGATCAGTTATTTCGACTAACAGCAGAAGATCCAGATTATGGTATTAGGATATCGACGGGTGGATGGTTCTCACGAATAGATATTACCCCAGCGGGTAATGTAGGTATTGGTACAACAAGTCCTGAAGCGAAATTACATGTTAATGGTCGGATTCAATTGACCTCTGATGATACAGTAATGCCGAATGGTGGTACGGTACCATTTCAGGTTATTGATGGAGGCTTGTGTGCTGCTAATGAAAGAGGGCAAATGAGAGCATCTATTGTTGATAATAACAATGAAGATGGTATCTGTTTTTGTCTAAAAAAAGCAACAAATTTTTCCTGGCGTTGTTTAGATATGAACTAGATATGCTTCTTAAGCAATTGAGGTCTCTGACTTGACCAGTGAGTCTCATATGGTTTGGTTTTTAGATTTAATAAATTGATATGCTAATTGTCTCCTCGGACTTTTTAATTCTTAGAATGAGGAGACAATTACAGCATGTCGCACATGTAAGCACCAAGTTAGGTGCAGGTAATTTCATAATTTATAAATTTCTTATTAATCCTTTCGAAAATGTTGCTTTTTCTTTTTAAGTATTCAAAGTGACGATTCACTTGCTACATTACTAAATAAAAGGGCATCGAGATCGCGTTTCAGTTTTTTATGCCATCTGGTGTTAACGCCTAAAAACTTAATATTTAATTTTTTCTTCTCTAACTCTTTCTTTAATTCTTCAATGTATATTCCTTGATCTTTGGTTATTGTCGGACCTTTATTTAAGTATTCTGGCGCACAGGCAGGGGAAAACTCAATACCGATAATCGCGAGTATGTTAAATCCATTTATAACCAAATCGTTCATATATGCGACTTGCGTTTTTGCGATATTGCTGGAGGTTTTTCTCAATCCATTTTTTTCATACCATGTTTTTCCGTGCGGTTCGCGATCTAAACCACCTGCCAGGCAATTCATTTCTGGACATGGCATTTGCATCATATTTATATCGTTATCAAGACAGAATTGCACCACCGGTTTAATCGCTGCTGGAAAATTTTTGGCGAGTCCGTTAGCCCGAACTGCTTGTGCTAGCATGCAGTGAGATAAGAAGACACAGTTCTTTGATCTGTTCATTTTGACTGAGTGTTATTTGATCGTTACTGTAGGTATTTCTGAAGAACTTGCTGTCTTTTGTCTAAATTCCAAGGTAGTTGAATGACATTGATAGCATATTTTTGGATAACTTTCAGCATATAGTAATTTAGTAGTAGGGCAAAAGCAATTTTTTCAGGTCGTGGATGTGGTTTAACATTAACAGGCCAATCAATATGAGGTGCTACAAAAAAAAGCCTATCAAATTCATTAATAAGTAAGATAATACGTTCGATAAGTTTTTCATTGGCATTGGCTTGATTTTTTTCAATTGCATAATATGTGAAAGCTAAAATGTCAATTGGAGATCTTCCAAAAATTTGGATTTCTGCGGATATTGGTTGCGCTAGTATTTTTTGCAGTTCATAAATCATCCACTCAGAACCGTCTGTCGTTTGGTCTTGCACCATTGGATAAGGGCATCGTGTAACTAATTCTGACAACTCAAAAGTAGAGATGTGAAGTTTTGGGTTTCTACGCGTGAATATTTCGATTGTTGTTGATTTTCCCGTCCAGTTTGTTCCAGATAATGCAACACGAATCATAACTAGTCTTTGCTACATTCGATAAAGGTGTACATCGGTACTTTGCCTGTGCGACGCTTTGCAAGGGTATTGTTATCAACAAAGTGTTGGCGATATTTATCCATATCAATAAACCAATCTTCTAAGTGTTTGACTCGAAATCCAGCGTTGATAAACTCATTGATATAGTCATTGAGTGGTCGGTAGTAATAGGTGAATGGACCAACAACGTCACCAATCTTATGGTCTTCAATGTGATATGGTTTAGAAAGGTCCGAATGGACGGTGAAGTCATCATCTTTATTCACTTCGCCCGTTCGATAGAAATAGGGATGCATTAAACTAATGATGACTTTACCCTTGGGTTTGGTGACTCGATATATCTCACTAACCGCCTGATCTATTTTGTCGAGCCAAAGAAGCACTAAACTAGCGACTGTGATATCAAAGAAATTTGTTTCATAAGGCAGATGTTGTTTTATGTCGGCATATTGATAGTTTCGTTCATTAGGTAAATCATGATGACGAACGACATCGCAATCATAACCTTCTTCTGGTTTTACGGTATCTATTAGCCATCCATTTCCACAACCTATATCAAGCAACCTGTGTTTGCTTGCATCGCCAATTAATCGTGTTAACGTATCGTAAAGTCCGTATGTACGCAGAAAAGCGGAATCTTTGGAACTATCATTTATTAAGTTGTTATAGGCATGTTCTGAATCTTTCCACTCATCACCAGGTTTTGATTGAACCATCGTATTTTCATTTATCATTCTAAGCGACCAATAGGTAATGTTTATTCATCGTCATCAATCATCGGTGCAAATCGGGTGTCTGACAACCCAGCTTTCACACTGTAATCTGACCACATTCGCATACAACTGCCGCATAACCCATCACCTCTTTTTTTCAAATACTGTGTGGGGGTCATCCAGGACGACTCCGAATAATAAGGGGGGTTTAAAATGAGTTCTTCCATAAAGTCTATTCGATAAAGATGTAAATTAACTATGGCATCGATTGGATTCTTTGTGCAGGTAGTCGATGAAATATATTGAAGGACTTTAACGTCAATACCACTAAGCCTTTGTTCGGACATATGCGTCATTAACGATTGGACAGCCGTTAAATCTAAAAAATCAGGTAGATTTTCTGGTTCAAATTGAATTGAAAATAAACTCCAAGCGTTTGGGTAATTTTCCATATGCTTTGATCGCTTAACGTATAGCGTTTTATCACCTTCGTAACAAACGCCAATAACTGCATTGATTGTTTTTTTAGACATGTTATCCTCGTTAGCTTTTTTTCTCTTTAGCGGGAGGTAATGCTTCGGGGCCTTTGCAAGTCATCAGGTCTGTATCAATTTTATTTAAAATCGCTTTTATAGCTGTTTCTTTTCTTTTTTCAATCCCATCACTTTCATTATAAATTTTTTCTACTTCTTTTAATGAATTTTCTACAAAGTTAAATTTAATGGTCTCATCTGCTTTCCCTAGAGATTTGTTGGATTTTCTTAATTTCTCAAGCAAATTTCCATCTTCAAGAGCTTTTTTTACTGCATTAATTATATCTTCTTTTTTCTTGTTATTGCTATCATCATTTTGGATATTTAATTCACCTAGTGTGCGTTTTGTTAGGTTATCAAGATATGAATTCTTTTCAGTGAACCGTTTTATTACCGGATGATTGATAGTTTCCTGATAATCGAAGCGCCCCGGGCGAATAATTGCCGTGTCAATTTTATCGATATGGTTTGTTGCTAAAAAAATTAAACATTGTTTCTCATTTCGTAGATCTTGGAGGCGAGGTAACATTGATGATGTCGTAAATGCGGCTATTGTTCGATTATGTGTTGGCATACAGTCATCTTGTCGATCTCGAACAAATTCTTCGAACTCATCAAAAAATATAATACAGCAGGTTAAGTAATTGAGCATCCGGAAAACAATACTCGCTTGAGCTTCCATTTGATCAAAACCTTTCTCGAATATCACCGAGGCTGGAACCGAAATTAGTGGCCATTTCAAAATCTCTGAGACTGTGTCGACAAGGGATGTCTTTCTCGTCCCTGGTGGACCATCCAGTATGCCTGCGATGTAATTTTTTGGCCGAATTAGTCTATTTTTAATAATTGGGGAAATAACATGCTCTGCAAGCTTTGTAGACAAAGTACCGTCTATACTTGGATCCGTCCAGTTCGATCTAATTGTATCAGCAATATCTACAGCATTATATTCTTTCCAAGAATAGGGCGGTAAGTCAGGCCAAACTGGTTGTTTATTATTTCTATCATCATCACCGTCGTAACATTTTATTTTCCATCTATAATTAATATTCTGGAGAGTTTCATCAATTAAATATCGCTTCGAATATGTTTGAAGGTTTAAAGTCTCAATAACGCGCCTGTTGATATGATCATTTAATACGTTATAATAATTAGCTAAAAAATGGCAGATAATTCCAGTGGCCCATCCCGAAACTACATCGTGACCATTAACCCGGTCATTGCACCATCCGTTATGGTCTCCGACGCGTAGATAGGTTGGAATTACCCATTTTGTAAAATATTTTTCCATCATTTTTAATAAAATAGGTCTAGCAGGGTCAGGTAACTTAGGCTGAAAGTATAGCCATGTTAAGCACAGCGATATTTCATGAGTAGTGATGTACCATGGGTCTTTTCCTTCACGAATAATTGGATGTGTCGCTGACCAACTTCCACTTTTTTGTTGTGTTTCGGCTAGTGTCTCTATCACTGCCATGCAGAGTTCTTTATCAACGTAAGGCGCATACAGTATATATATAACACTAGCGAATGTCAGTCGAGTAGTATCTAAGAGATTATGTAGTCCACGCTGGTTATAAAAGCATTGCTCAATACAAAATTGTTTTGCTTCGTCTGTAAGTTCGTTTTTCAGTTCTTGATCAAGTGGGTCTTCGGGGTTTAGAATAGCTTTTGCACGTAGGTAGTGTAATGTAACAAAAAAATGCTTTGAGGTAGAATCTCCTTGTATTAAGTGCATTTCCCCATTACTACTGATACCTTTTTGATTTGCCGAACTAAGGTTTGGTAGTTTGTTTATTACACGTTTAAAAGAAGATGATTTATGGAAATCAATGTTATTTCTATCATCAAAAAACTGGTTAGAAAAATTCTCTACGAACTTTAAATCTGCATGATGAGCGAGCTTGAAATTATTATTCTCGTCACTTTCACTAAAACTAATTTTAGATTCTTTATATTTTTTATTAAATGTCATTAATTTTTTTTGGATTTTTTCAAAACCTTGTTTTTCATCCAAGCAACTATATGCGCAAACTAAGGCCATATAACAGCGTGCTGTTACTGTTAAACTATCCTTCTCACCAGACAAATTTTCCTTCGGTTTTTTTTCTTTATATTCTTTTTTAAATGTTCCCTTGTTAGCATCGGCGAAGGTTATGACAGATTTAGCAGCCTTTTCAAGCCAGTCTTTTACTGTGTTTCTCAACTTCACTAAGTCATCAGGGTGGTCGTTAAAAATAGGTGTCATTATTGTTTCTCATAGAAAATCGATCATATTGTCAATGCTAGCCTAGTGATATATTGAGCCAAGCAAATTGGATGATTACGTATTCGGCAGGGGATAGAAAAAAGTTAATATTTAGGAATGCAGAGAGAATAAATATTTTTTTTAAATAAAGCTCAAGGAGTTGCAAGCTTATTTGCTTTATTTGTTTTGAGTGATTATCAACCGCTTGTCCTATTTTTTAATATGATACTGAACAGGTCTTCTATTTTTTGTGGAAAAAATAAGCAATTTTTCGAATTTGAGGTATTGGAAGCTGTGGCCTTAACCAACCAACTATTTTATAAAGGAAGGCAGATAATTTGAAATATTCGACTGGAGATCTCAATTGCTTGAGTGATAAAGCAATATAAGAGAATAAGTCTAATCGCTTAACCTAGTGTTCTGATCAATTAATTTTTTCAGCTAAACTGTTCGTAATACGCGGATCTATGCTTCTCCTGTAGTTTTTAGCGCGTTTAGTCTCCAAAGTTAGGTGAAAAGACTTATTGGTCGAAGCACTAGATAACATTGATTGAGTACTAATGAAAGCCAGCAGCTCATTACTGCCAAACGTTTTTATTGAGTGGTAGGTAAATTGAAACGCTTACAAGAGGTTTGTCAGGATATGGGTCAATACTGGCTTTAGGGATTATAGATCTGGCAACTATTACTCGGACACAGACTTGTTCCTGATAGGTTTAACTTCGCTCCATCTATCCTACACTCGATTGGATACTAGGATCTATAGCTGTCGCTAAAGCTCATTTTCTGAACCAAATGACATAAAGATAATTTGGTATTGGACAAGGCTAAGGCTTGTTCTGCGAGATAAAATTATCTATGCTATGGAAAGGGAGCTATAAAATATATCATGCCTTATTTTTGATGGTCATTTGACGATCAAATCGTATCTATAAAAAATCAGATAAGCAAGTGATTTAAAATCACCCAAGCTCACATAATTATAATTTCCTTTTGCTTCCTCAGTTCATGTCTTACAAAAATTAGTGTCCAGTTATCTATATTGGTGATGACAAACCCTGTTTGTGCCTGTCCGTGGTTTGTTATTTAAAGAATAATATACCTATACCAACGATTCGTTATAGGCGTACAAGTGTGGGGAGTATGCTTCATGGTGATGTCTCGGATACATTTCTATTATTTTATTATATTGATTCATTTATTATTGATTGCGGCGTGTACTGAGTCGTCATCGAGCAAGCAGAGTGTAACAGTGTCTTCCTTGTCGGCAGGGGTTTCGTTGTTGAATGTGGCAGGCAGTTGGACGGAGCCCACTGAAGTGACGCGTTATGTAGCGACAACGCCAGGGTCAGGTATTCATCGTTCCAAGTTGCACATGACTCCACAAGGGGATGCTTTTATCGCACTGCAAACGGTGCAACGTGGTTTGATTGATCGGTTTGATGCACCGATCGCTTATCGAGCCGTGGGAAGCACCGGTTGGCAACAAGACAGACCTTTTACTGACTTGCCAAAGAGTTTTAATAGCTTTCCTGAAATTTATACCAATAAGTCATCCAATGATGCTTTTGCTACGTTTGTCTCTAACGATTCACAAACCAATAGCAATAAGCGTTATCTGAGCCGCTTTGATCCCAATGAGGGATGGGGTACTCCCGTGAGTCTTGGGGATATGGCTTGGCAACCGAATGTGATAACTGGAGTATCGGGCAATGCCTCAATGATTTGGATCACTCAGGCTGACAATGCTACCGTCGAGCTACATGCCAGATTGTTTGATGTGACCGATGGGCTGTCACTCATGTCAACATTGGTTCGTGGCGAACCTAATGTGGCAGGTACGTTTTTTATTGAAGAGGCTGTGGGTTATATGGATGCACAAGGGACAACCCAGGTGTACTGGTATGAAAAGGAGATAGTTTCAAGTAATCGCGGTTATCTCAGTTTGCAAGCCAGTTTATGGCAGAGCAAATATGATGCCGTGAGTGGCTGGGAAATTCCCTCGAAAATTGAAGAAGGTAGTTTTTTTGGGAAAAGCGCGATGGCACAAATGCCGGTGATGCAGGAGGCGACGACAGGAAATATTTTATTGTTGTTCCGAAGCGATAATTTCAGTAAGATCCAAAGCTTGCATTATCGTGGGGGTGGCTGGACAAAAACAACAGCGATTGGCCCCTCGAACAACGAGACGGTGATAGAATCCAATATCAGCATTAATGATAAAGGAGAGGCGGTTTTAGTTTGGACTGAGTTGGCCCGTTTTTTGAGGATGAAGATCACCATTTGGAGTCAGCGTTTTAATTTTGTTGATGGTTGGGCAGCGGCGGAAATGATTGCGGAAAAAACACCCTCACCACCGCTACAAGGTTTTGGTTATGGTAGGCATGCACCTCTGGTTGATATCAATAATAATGGCCATATTGTTGTCTTGTGGAAGGATATATTTTCAAACACCGAAGATTATTATGCGAGCTTATACATCCCAGAAAGTGGTTGGGGTGAGCCGCAATTGGTGGTGACGACACCGAAACAAATGTCATCAATGGCGTCACCTATGCTTGAGGCGCGTCCGATGGTGGCGATTAATGATAACAACCAGGCCAGTGTTGCTTGGATGGATATTGTTCGTAATAGTCAAAATATCACGTATCAAGTGATGGTGCGTGATCATATCCCTGGGGCGACGGCGGCGACATTGGTGGCGAAAAATGTCGCCAACATAAAACCCATATCCAAGGTCGCACAGTTTGATGACCAAAGTCAGAATAAACCGTTAGTAACCCGTCGAATGGCTGTCAATGCTGCCGATAATCAAAGACCATTGAGCCTGGCGGGTCAACGTTTGTTATCGGCCTGGGATACTCCCACAGAAATTGATAATGTGGTGTTACCGATGGATGCATCGAGTTATTTTATTGGCCCAAGATTATGGGCGAATAATCAAGAAGCGGCCTTTGTCTATTGGAATGGCGGCTCCCAAGTATTGGATGAGGCGGGTAATGCCATCGTCAATAGCGCGATATTTCATCGAGAATCAAAAGCGGGGGCATGGTTATCGTCGATGCCTTTATCCGAAGAAGAATTGTCAACCAGTGTATTGATTGGGATTTATTTGCAACAAAATACCGGTATTGCTTATGCCATGTGGCACGGGGCTTGTGATGGCTTGTGTGATGAGCTATATGTGAGTCGATTTGAAGCCACGCTGGGCTGGGAAGCGCCCACGTTAATTGCCAATGCCACATGTTGTGCTCAATTGTTTTTGGATGCCGAGGGTAATGTCACGGCCTTGTGGCGCGGTATAGAAGTTGCCCCGAATCCGTCTCTGCCCAATGCTTCTGCGCAAACCCAGTGGGTGGCGCGGCGATATGTGCATGGCACCGGATGGTTGCCCCCAGAGCTATCGATTAATAATGACACCGCAGCCAATCGCATTCAAAGTCACGAGATGAAAAATAACTTGATGGTGGCCGGTGGTTTTGATGATGGTCGTGTTTTTATACTGTGGGATGAAATTTCTGTGGCACAATTTGACCCCATCGCCGGTTGGAGTGATCTGGGTAGGTTACAAGGGTCGGGCTTTTTTCATGATTTAGGTGATCCAACGGTGCACATTAACCAACAAGATAACAAGGTGGAGGTATTTACTAGCTCATTGGTATTTCCTCCCAGTGGTGGTGTTGGCGAACCTCAATTAACAGCGACCCAATTTGATGGGAAAAACTGGTTAGGCACGCAATCCAATAGCAATGTTTCTGATACTTCGGGTTTCATCGGTTATCCCGCCTATGTGAGTGATTCGAACTCATCGGGTGAGGTGGTGTTTGTTGTCCAGGAAAGTTTAAAAATTGATGATATTTATCCAGCGGTGGTCTTGCATCCTTATTATTTCTCTGCCACGCAAGGTTGGAGGGTAGATACCGGGACCTTCATCGCCGATCCGATTCCTTTGGCAGATACCTCGGTGCTGGGTATGCCGTTTGTTGAACCGTTGGAAAAGTTACGGCTATCGGTGAATGCGAGTGGAGACGCCGCCATTGCCTGGATTGATAATTCATCGCTTGAACGTGCTTTATATGTGAGTCATTACCAAGCCTCATCGGGCTGGGGGATTAAGGAATTGGTCACTACTCTTGATGGAAATTCGCAATATTTTGGTGAGCTGGATTTACATCTTGATGATAAGGGTCAAGTCTCTTTAGTCTGGGATCAAGCCTTGCTGACATTAGACACGGTTGATCATCATATTTATAGCACCGTGCATCACGCTCAGGGGGTGGTGGTGGCGCCACCGTTGGATGATACGCCTAAGCCACCCGTTGGGCAAGGGGGATTGGCCAAGTCTGATAATTGGAGTGAAACTGTGGTGGCTTATCAACCGGCGGCTGGTCCGACAGGATTCAAGAGCAGAGATTTGATGAGGCCCCCTATGATCAGCGCCATTTCATCGGATAGTCTTTTATTATCCTCTCATCTTGCCATCAATTATGATCCAATGACACAACAATATGCGGATCATGAAGTCAGTTTAAAGACATTGACCCTGGGAGGGGAAGGCAATTGGCAAGATATCACGCCGGCCCAGACGGATAAGCCGATCACCGGCAGCATTCAAGTGGTGAAGGATTCGGCCAATAATTTTATTTATGGTGCATGGTTGAGCCATGATGAGTTGTTTATCGATAGGCAATCCGCTACTCAGTGGAGTGTGCCGGTCTCTGTGGCGAGTAATGTGAGTGAATTCTTTTTGTTAACCAACGCCTCCGGTGTGGTGTATTTGTTGTGGCAAGATACTATCGACTTACAAACACTTCATTTGGATATTGTTGGCTTGTCAGCTGAGTCAAATGTGCAACTTAATGCGCCAAGTGCAATCACGGTGGCGCAAGGTCGTTTGACCGATGGACCGGTGATGGATTTACAAGGTAATGTCTGGGCATCGTGGTATGTGGATGACGCTTCAGCGGCTCAACAAGGGTTTTTGTTAAGTCAATATACCAAAGACGTGGGTTGGGCCGATCCCACGCCACGATTAGCTTTGCAGGGGATGGATCCCAGTTTAGGATTGATGGCTGCAGCGGGCACGGATGGGGTGGTATTGATTAGTCAAGAGATTAACAGTCGTCAATTAATGGCTAATAAGTTTTCATCATCGATCGGCTGGGGCGCTTGGCAAGCGCTGGATAGTCAGGAGAGTCCAATGTCAGCCTTGATGGGATTGCCTCGATTAGTGACTAATAACAACGGTGATGTGATGGTGTTGTGGGTTGAGGAGCAAAAAAGTCCCAATGGAGATATTGCTCATAAAGTTTATACTCGGCAGTATGTAAGTATGACCGCAGCTTCTGCTCGTTCTTGGCAACCTGCCATGTTTGTTGCTAATATCTCTCATCCTAATATGAACGAAAGTCCTGATTTGTTTTTGGCTGATAATGGCAATGCCTTGGTGGTATGGATACAGAGGATTGAATGGAAGGAGGGGGGCGTCTATGCTAACAAATTTTTACCAGCGACGGGTTGGCTGCCAACCCCTGAAATTGTGGCCTATGTGGCTGATCCCTTTTTATCAAATAATTATGTGACTCCCAAAGGTATGATATTGCCCAATGGTGAAATCGTTGTGGTATGGAAATATACGGGCTACAAAGAAAGTGGGGTGTTAAGTGCGGTGAGTCAAATGTAGCAGAGCGAAACCCATCAATAACTGTGTGTAACGATTTGCTTAACGTCAACCAGTGAAATTAGTATCCAGGCTTTATTTCAATGGCTTGGCGTACTCATCGTTACACCCGGCAATGAAATATATATTGTTAGTTTCCCGTAAGCGGCAATTTGTGTCATCGTAAACTCTGTAGTATGATGCAGACCAAAATACAACATCTCAACGAGGTCGATTCGCGGCCTCCCATCAAGTAAGGCACAGTGTTACTGTGGCTTTCCTATGCTGATCCACTGCTGATCCACAGACATGCATGATGCATACGTGGTCGTCTCTAAGCACTATTCACCACGAGCATTTACAAACGAGGTTTTGTATGATTGTTCGTTATTTTTCGGCGTTTATACCGTGGTTTTATCGTTTTTTTCTATTGATTTTGCTGAGTCTGCAAAGTGGATGGATTTATGCCCATGAGGAGTTTCGTATTTGGGTGTCTTCTGAAAATAATCTTAATGATAATGCGGGTGATGGCTCCATGTTTGTTTTTGATGGTGAGTCGCCGCATAACTTATTAGCTCGCATTGATCCTGAGTAGAAGAAATCGCATCACCCTTGGGTATCTCCCGATGGTCGATATGCATTGGGAACCAATCGGGTATCAAATTCGTTAACTATGTATGATGTGAATGCATTGACGGTGCAGGCCACCATTAACCCATGTGCAGTGGGGAAGGCTCGATGGCTAATTAGTTGTCTATATTGGTGATGACAAGCCGTGTTTGTACCTGTTCATGGTTTGTTATTTAACAACAATATACCTATGGTGAATCCTATACCTAAATCTCAAGTGTTTTAGGTATACGCTATAGGCATACAAATGTGGGGAGTATGGTTCATGGTGATGTCTCGGATACATTTCTGTTATTTCATTATATTCATTCATTTTATATTTATTGCGGCGTGTACTGAGTCGTCATCAAGCAAGCAGAATGTAGCAGTGTCCTCATTATCGGCAGGGGTTTCGTTGTTGAATGTGGCAGGCAGTTGGACGGAGCCCACTGAAGTGACGCGTTATGCGGCCTCAGATCCAGGGTCAGGTATTAAACGTTTCAAGTTACATATGACGTCACAAGGGGACGCTTTTATCGCACTGCAAACGATGCAACGTGGTTTGATTGATCGGTTTGATGCATCGATCGCTTATCGAGCCGTGGGAAGCACCGGTTGGCAACAAGACAGACTTTTTACTGACGTGCCAATGAGTTTTAATAGCTTTCCTGAAATTTATACCAATAAGTTATCTAATAATGCTTTTGCTACGTTTGTTTCTAACGATTCACAAACCAATAGCAATAAGAGTTATCTGAGTCGCTTTGATTCCAATGAGGGCTGGAGTACTCCGGTGAGTCTTGGGGATATTGGTTGGCAACCGAACGTGATCACCGGGGCATCGGGTAATACCTCAATGATTTGGGTCACTCATGCTGACAATGGTACCGTCGAGTTACATGCCAGATTTTTTGATGTCACCGATGGGCTTTCACTCATGTCGACATTGGTTCGTGGTAAACCGAATGTACCAGGTAGGTTTTTTATCAGAGATCCTGTTGCTTATATGGATGCACAAGGGACGACTCAGGTGTACTGGTATGAAAATGAGATCTTGTCAAATAATGCTGCTGATGGCAGTGTGCAATCTAATTTATGGCAGAGTGAATATAATGTCGTGAGTGGCTGGGCCATTCCCTCAAAAATAGAAGAAGGTGCCTTTTCAGGGGAGAGCCCGGTGGCACAAATGCAAGTGATGCAGGATGAGGCGACAGGAAATATATTACTTTTGTTGCGAAGTCATAATTTCAATGGAGAAGAGCTAAATACCTTGCATTATCGTGAGGGTGGCTGGACAAAAACAACAGCGATTGGCCCCTCGAACAGCGAGACGATGATGGGATCAAATGTCAGCATTAATGATAAAGGTGAGGCGGTTTTAGTTTGGGCTGATATTGACCCTTTCTTGGTGATGAAGATCACCATCTGGAGTCAGCGTTTTAATTTTGTTGATGGTTGGGCAGCGGCGGAAATGATTGCGGAAAAAACACCCTCACCACCGCCACAAGGTTTTGGTTATGGTAGTGGTGATGGACCTCTGGTTGATATCAATACTAATGGCCATATTGTTGTCTTATGGAAGGATATATTTTCAAACACAGAAGATTATTATGCGAGTTTATACATCCCAGAAAGTGGTTGGGGTGAGTCGCAATTGGTGGTAACGACACAGGAACAAATGTCATCAATGGCGTCACCTACGTTTGAGGCACGTCCGATGGTGACGATTAATGATAACAACCAGGCCAGTGTTGCTTGGATGGATATTGTTCGTAATAGTCAAAATATTATGTATCAAGTGATGATGCGTGATCATATCCCTGGGGCGACGGCGGCGACATTGGTGGCGAAAAATGTCGCCAACATAAAACCCATATCCACGGTTGCCCAGTTTGATGACCAAAGTCAGAATAAACCGTTAGTAACCCGTCGAATGGCTGTCAATGTTACCGATAACCAAAGACCGCTAAGCCTGGCGGGTCAACGTTTGTTATCGGCCTGGGATACTCCCACAGAAATTGATAATGTGGTGTTACCGATGGATGCATCGAGTTATTTTATTGGCCCAAGATTATGGGCGAATAATCAAGAAGCGGCCTTTGTCTATTGGAATGGCGGCTCCCAAGTATTGGATGAGGCGGGTAATGCCATCGTCAATAGCGCGATATTTCATCGAGAATCAAAAGCGGGGGCATGGTTATCGTCGATGCCTTTATCCGAAGAAGAATTGTCAACCAGTGTATTGATTGGGATTTATTTGCAACAAAATACCGGTATTGCTTATGCCATGTGGCATGGGGCCTGTGATGGCTTGTGTGATGAGCTATATGTGAGTCGTTTTGAACCCACGCTGGGCTGGGAAGCGCCCACGTTAATTGCCAATGCCACATGTTGTGGCCAATTGTTTTTGGACGCTGAGGGTAATGTCACGGCTTTGTGGCGCGGTAACGAGCCTGGGGTTGCCCCGAATTCGCCCAATGCTTCTGCGCAAACCCAGTGGGTGGCACGGCGATATGTGCATGGCACCGGATGGTTGCCTCCAGAGTTATCGATTAATAATGATGCCGCAGCCAATCGCATTCAAAGTCACGAAATGAAAAATAACTTGATGGTGGCCGGTGGTTTTGATGATGGTCGTGTTTTTCTACTGTGGGATGAAAGTATGAAAAATCGAAACTCGATTCGTTTTACGGCACAATTTGATCCCGCCACCGGTTGGAGTGACCTGGGTGAGTTACCCGCCGTGGGCTTTGGTCCTTTTATGGATTTAGGTGATCCAACGCTGCATATTAACCAGCAAAATAACAAGGTGCAGATATTTACCGACTCATTGGTGTTTCCTCCCAGTGGTGGTATTGGCAAAAATCAATTGACAGTGACACAATTTGATGGGAGGAACTGGTTAGGCACACAATCTATTAGCAATGTGGCTGATACCTCAGGTTTCATAGGTTATCCTTCCTATGTGAGTGATTCGAATGCAGCGGGTGAGGTGGTGTTTGTTGCTCAAGAAAGTTTAACAATTGATGGTATTTATCCAACGGTGGTTTTGCATCCTTATTATTTTTCTCCTGCGCAAGGTTGGACGGCAGATACCGGGACGTTCATCACCGATCCGATTCCGTTAACCGATAGCTCGGTGGTGGGTATGCCGTTTGTTGATGCTTTGGAAAAGTTGCGTCTATCGGTGAATGAGAGTGGAGATGCCGCCATTGCCTGGATTGATAATTCATCGCTCGAACGTGCTTTATATGTGAGTCATTATCAACCGGCATCAGGTTGGGGTATCAAGGAGTTGGTTACTACCATTGACGGGAATTCGCAATATTTTGGTGAGCTGGATCTACACCTTGATGATAATGGTCAAGTCTCTTTAGTTTGGGACCAAGCCTTGGTGACATTAAATACGGTTGAGCACCATATTTATACGACGGTGCATCACGATAAGGGGACGGTGGTGGCGCCACCCGTGGAAGATACCCCTAAACCCCCTGCTGGGCAGGGGGGGGTGGCCAAGTCTGACAATTGGAGTGAAAGCATGGTAGCTTATCAATCCTCCGCTGGTGCGGCAGGATTTATGAGTAAAGATTTGATGGCCCCTCCTAGGCTCAGTGCTATTGCAGCGGATAGTATTTTATTATCCTCTCATCTTGGGATCGATTATGACCCAATGAAACAGCAATATGCGAGTCATGAGGTGAGTGTAAAAACATTAACCCTGGGAGGTGAAGGCAATTGGCAAGATATTACGCCAGTCCAAACCGATAAGCCGATCACTCGTCGCATTCAAACGGCGAATGATCCAGCCAACAATATTACTTATGGTGCTTGGTTAAGTGACAATGAGTTGTTTATCGATAGGCAATCAGCCAGTCAGTGGAGTGTGCCGGTTTCTGTAGCGAGTAATGTGAGTGAATTCTTTTTATTAACCAATGCATCCGGTGTGGTGTACTTGTTGTGGCAAGATACGCTCGATGTCCAAACGCTCAATTTGGATATTGTTAACTCGTCAGCCGAGGGTAATGTACAACTCAATACGCCAAGCTCAATCACGGTGGCGCAAGGTCGTTTGACTGATGGGCCGGTGATGGACTTGCAAGGTAATGTTTGGGTCTCGTGGTATATGGATGATGCTTCAGCGACTCAACAAGGATTTTTGTTAAGTCAGTATACTAGAGATGTGGGTTGGGCCGATCCCATGGCACGATTAGCTTTGGAGGGGATGGAGCCCAGCTTAGGATTGATTGCTGCAGCGGGCACGGATGAGGTAGTATTCATCAGTCAAGAGATTAGCAGCCGTCAATTAATGGCCACGGCGTTTTCATCATCGGCCGGTTGGGGATCTTGGCAAGCACTAGCTAGTCAGGGGAGTGCAACGTCGGCTTTGATGGGATTGCCACGATTGGTGAGTAATAACCAAGGGGATGTCATGATCTTGTGGGTTGAGGAGCAAAAGAGTAGTAATGGAGATATTGCGCATAAGGTCTATACCCGGCAGTGTTTAAATACGCCTGCGGCGGCTGGTTCTTGGCAGTCTGCCATGTTTGTTGCCGATATTGCTCATCCTAATATCAATGAAACTCCCGATTTGTTTTTGGCCGATAATGCCAGTGCCTTGGTGGTATGGACGCAGATGATTGAATGGAAGGGGGCCGTTTTTGCTAACAAGTTTTTACCAGAGACGGGTTGGTTGGAAACCCCTGAAATTGTGGCTTATGCGGTTGATCGGTTTTCATTAACTAATTATGTGACTCCCAAAGGTATGATATTTTCCAATGGAGAAATCGTTGTGGTATGGAAGTATACGAGCTATGAAGAAAATCAGGTGTTAAGTGCGGTGAGTCAAATGTAGTTAGCAATGCGTGATAGAAGATTCGGCAGCTAGACAATCGCTGCCGGATCTATTCATTTTTTTATTAATTATTAAGAACTGGGAGACGTCATAGTTTTCCAGTTTCTCATCTCGGTTTTATCTCCTACCCTGTCAGTGAATTAATTTTTCGGTATCCCATTCCTAATCTTCAGTTTTGGGCGATCATCTGGACGAAATGAAATCCGGGGGATGGGGTTTTGTTCTTTCAGGATAAATCAAATGTAGGATGGGTAGAGCAAAGCGAAACCCATCAATACCAAGCCGATGTAATAGCTGCCGCATCAATATTAATCATTGGGGGATAGAACGCGAGAGGTTTTTTTAGTAGCGATCCAACCTGACTATGTCAGGTTGGATCGCCATTGGATTGATGGTTATAACGTATGGAACACAATCAGGGTATCAACATTCGCCGGATTACCGGCAAGATCGGTGATACCGGGAGTGAGAGAATAGATATATTGCGCGCCACCGGGTTCTAAGGGGGCGGCTGGCGTAAAGATAATTTTATTACCGTTGGTGCTCCAGAGACCATCGACTAATGCGCCGCTAGGGCCATGGACTCTAGCGCCGGTGTGGTTAGCAATGGAGGATAGCGCAATGGGCTCGGAAAAGCTCACTACGATTTTTGCATCGATCGGTACATTGCGAGCGCCGACACCCGGGATGAGACCGGCTAATGTGGGTGGCGTTGAGTCTGTGGGTAGTGGCGGACTCTCAGTGTGAAAAACAACATTAGTATCAATATTCGCCGGATTACCCGCCAGATCGGTGATACCCGGAGTGAGAATATAGATATATTGCGCGCCGCCGGCCTCTAAGGGGGCGGCTGGTGTAAATATAATATCATTACCGCTAGTGCTCCAGACACCTTCCAATACTGCGCCGCTAGGGCCATGAACTCTGGCACCCGTGTGGTTGGCGATGGAGGATAGGGCAATGGGCTCAGAGAAGCCAACCACGATTTTTGCATCAATGGGTACATTGTTATCACCGATCCCCGGGGATAGCTTAGCTAATGTCGGTGGCGTGGTGTCTGTGGGTGGCGGAGGCATCATATTTTCGGTGTGAAAAACAACATTAGTATCAATATCCGCCGGATTACCCGCCAGATCGGTGATGCCCGGAGTGAGAATATAGATATATTGCGCGCCGCCGGCCTCTAAGGGGGCGGCTGGTGTAAATATAATATCATTACCGCTAGTGCTCCAGACACCCTCCAATACTGCGCCGCTAGGGCCATGGACTCTGGCACCCGTGTGGTTGGCGATGGAGGATAGGGCAATGGGCTCAGAGAAGCCAACCACGATTTTTGCATCAATGGGTACATTGTTATCACCGATCCCCGGAGATAGCTTAGCTAATGTCGGTGGCGTGGTGTCTGTGGGTGGCGGAGGCATCATATTTTCGGTGTGAAAGACAATATTAATATCGACATCCGTCGGATTACCCGCCAGATCGGTGATGCCCGGAGTGAGAAAATAGATATATTGCGCGCCGCCGGCCTCTAAGGGTGCCGCTGCCGTAAAGATAATATCATTACCGCGAGTGCTCCAGACACCCTCCAATACAGCGCCGTCAGGGCCATGGACTCTGGCACCCGTGTGGTTAGCAATGGAGGATAGGGCAATGGGCTCGGAAAAGCTCACTACGACCTTTGCATCGATCGGTACATTGCTAGCACCGACACCCGGGGATAGCTTGGCTAATGTGGGTGGCGTGGTGTCTGTGGGTGGTGCCGCCTGTTCGGTGTGAAAGACGACATTAGTATCGATTGCCGCCGGATTACCCGCCAGATCGGTGATACCTGGAGTGAGAAAATAGATATATTGAGCGCCGCCGGGCTCTAAGGGGTCGGCTGGGGTAAAGATAATATCATTACCGCGAGTGCTCCAGACACCCTCCAATACAGCGCCGTCAGGGCCATGGACTCTGGCACCCGTGTGGTTGGCGATGGAGGATAGGGCAATGGGCTCGGAAAAGCCAACCACGATTTTTGCATCAATGGGTACATTGTTATCACCGATCCCCGGAGATAGCTTAGCTAATGTGGGGGGTGTGGTGTCTAGCGGTAGTGGCGCTTTCTCTGTGGTAAAGTCCCAATCAAAATTGTCGGGATAATTATTGCCTGCCAGATCCATGACATTGGTTGTCAGAAATACCCAATATTGAGCCTCATATTGTAATGGTTTTTGGGGTGTGAAAATAACACTATTTTTCCTGGTTTTCCAATCGCCGGCTAACAAGTCGCCGCCAGGCTCATGAATTCTAATGCCAGTGGGTAGTGAGGCAGGATCAATCGCTTCTGAAAAGACCAGTTTTATTCTTACATCGACGGCCACATTTTTTTCACCGACTGTCGGGGTAATGCCTTCCAATGTTGGTACGGCTGTATCGACTGTTGGTGGCGTTCCGCTTGTATCCGCTGAGGTAGTAAAATCCCAAAAAAACCGTTGAGCCAAAGCATTGCCTGCTAAATCAGTGACACCGGTGCTGACCATTACCCAAATTTGCATATTGCTTGGGAAATCCATATTGGGGAGCAGCGTGGCAACATTGCCATCAATTTGCCAAGTCCCTGTCACGAAAACAGTATCGGTATCGGTGTAAAATACGCTGACGTTATCGAGTGTATCTGGATCGATAGGTTCTGAGAATTTAATGGTAATTTTGGTATTTACCGCAACATCAGTTTCACCAATTGACGGAGTGATACCTTGCACGGTTGGGGCGATGGTATCGGCATTAGGTGCTGGGTTGGTCGTGCCGCCTTCTGTGGTAAAGTCCCAGTCGTATTCTTCTGTAACTAAGTTGCCGTTGTCATCTTGATGTAAAAAGCTCGCGGTAGCGGTGTATGTCGTGCCAGCATCCAATGCATCCGGGGTGAATGTTATGGTGTCTGATGATGTTCTTTCTTGTCCTAAAACAGGTTTTGTGCCTTTTAGTTTTAACCATACTTTAACGATGTTGTTATCAGGCGTATAGTTTACGACGATTTTTTCATCAACGGGTACGTTGCTGGCATTTTCATCAGGGCTTTGACTTACTATTGGGGACAAAACGGCTAAAGTACTCACTGACGATTTTGCTGGGTTTGATGAAGCATTGGTATTTAATGCAATTTCGGGGGAGCTTAATCCATCACCCGCTAGGTTGGCTGCACTGACAGTGACATAAATATTTAATATGTCA
>Ga0316206_1001304_pt1 | contig 23248 bp, 13 predicted proteins | sample 6monthpyrite_MG_FD_204942 | JGI IMG/M metagenome (GOLD analysis project Ga0316206, IMG submission 204942) | Microbial mat bacterial communities from mineral coupon in-situ incubated in ocean water Damariscotta River, Maine, United States -... | ecosystem: Environmental > Aquatic > Marine >... | reverse complement strand
CTAGTGTATGCGTAATGAGTTTAATAAGGCGCTCCATTGCCGCATAATTATTAAAACTTCGAATGAGTTGTTCAATAATAAACGTTTCCCATATTCGCCCAAATTGAGGATGAGATTTTAAATCATCCACATCATTAATTCTCAAAAAATAGTTGATTAACCCTGTATCACGAAGATGCCCTTTTAGCATTTTCACCATACGATTTTTAGTGTTGGTGGCAATCGACTGTGATGGTCATTTCTTAATGGTAGTGTATACGCATACATTTGACAATGCTTACTTCCGTGCATCGGCCAGGGGTACTTCCTTCACCTCGATATGGCCCTCACGGAACCGTAGGTGAGGTCGGGGCTTGTGAAATAATAACCTTTGCAACTTGAAAAGGTAAAAAACTTATTTTTGAGGAGAAATGGTGTAATTCTACTCTCAATGAAACTTATGTTTTTATAATCTTGATCTTGGTCGAAAACTTCTATTCCAAGTGGATATTTTCTATTATCCAACTTAGCCTTAATATTAAGACCCATTCTTGTTTTCGTGTTGCCGATGAGTGTTATACAATGGAGATAAATCCTGGCGATATCCCACACACAGTTTGTTTATTCTAGGCGGCTCAACCAAAAGTAATCCATTTGATGATGTGTTATTGCATGAAGGATTGCATATTCGGCTTGCCGCTAAACTATTCGAGGAGGGTGTGTCTACACTTTATAAGGCTGATGAATTAGGTCAAACCTTTTGGTATCAACTCACCATATTTGAATAGGAAATTAAGATGCCATATAGTGACTTTTCACTAAAGCGGGTTAAAGATGAGTTGGGCGTCCGTGTTGTTGAGCAGCAAGATATGTTTGCAATGATTGATCAAGTGGAAATAAGTGATTTGTTGCAGAAAAATTTGGCGGAGAACGTGCCACTAGCGATAGCGATCAATACTGAGAAAGCTCGATCAGAGCTGATTATTGCGAATTTTTTGGTTGAGTTGCGGAAATTATTTGATCATCAAGTGAGTTTGTTTTCGGGGATTGAATTTAATGTTGATAAAGAGAAAAACTTGAATGGATTTTGTGATTTCATTATAAGTGCTTCGCCGGAGCAGTTGATGTTAAATGCACCGGTGGTGACGATTGTTGAAGCAAAGAACGAGAATATTATTGGTGGGTTAGGGCAATGTATCGCTGAGATGGTGGCCGCAAATATTTTCAATGTAAAAGAGCATAATGACGAAATATTGAAAGTTTATGGTGTCGTGACGACAGGGACAACATGGAAGTTTTTGAGATTAGAAAGCGATGTCGTTTATATTGATTTAAGTGAATTTTACATTGATCGACCAGGAAAAATACTAGGTATTCTATCAGCGATGGTACGACAAATCGCTTAGTTTTACCGATAAAGTAGCCACGCTAATAAAGGCGGTGTTTGTGACTCATATTTAAATTTTAGTCTTTATTTAATCATGTTCCAGTCAGGAACTTGTTTTCTCTTTGGGGCGGTCTCAAGTATTCGGCACGCTTTCACAGACGATTGAACGTTTTTTGTTTAACGCCATCATCAAGGCTTTCGAGAAATTTCATGCTTTGGTTTACGCTATCCTAGACTGTCTAGTGCTGCATCTTTTAAATTCAGTATCATTCCATGGGTAGGGTGCGCTATGCGCACCTTGCATGACAGGCCTCAAAATAAATCCAACAGATACCCATCATCATTTTGGTTGCCTTATTCACTGCCTTTTGGTGCATACAATACATCCTACCTAGGTTGGCTATTCGATGCATTATTTAAAGGATGCAGCACTAGTACTACAAATAAATGGCCGGTAGTTGATAAATTTTGTCGGTCATTTTAAATATCTCATCACCATTATTAATGACTAATCCGAATGGGCAGTTGTTTTCTTCGATAAATTTAGTCAGAGTTTTTAGTTGTTTCTTTTCGGTATACGAGCCGGACTTTATTTCAATGGGTATGACGCCAAATTTTCCCTGGAGTACAAGATCGATTTCCGCTTGATTTTGGGTGCGATAATAACAGTAATCGACTTTTTCCAGACGATTATTAAAACTCCGAATGAGTTGTTCAATGATAAACGTTTCCCATATTCGCCCAAATTGAGGATGAGATTTTAAATCATCCACATCATTAATTCTCAAAAAGTAGTTGATTAACCCTGTATCACGAAGATGTCCTTTTGGCATTTTCACCATACGCTTTTTAGTGTTGGTGGCATAAGATGTGATTCGACGCCATAGAAAGGTGCCTTCTGCAATCTCAAAATAATGTTTTATCGTTGGTTGCGAAATATCTAAAGATCGGGCAAAATCCGAATAGTTGATCAGGTTTCCACTGGCATAGGCCATCATTTGTACGAACCGGCGAAATGATTGTAAATTCAATTGTGGGAATAAAGCACGTACATCTCGCTCAACGTATGTTTTTATATAGTTTTCCATCCATAGTGACCAGTATTGGTGATCACTGCGACCTAAATAAGGTTCTGGATAAGCGCCATGCAAGCAAAGCTGGAGTAATTCTGCTTTACTCACGGCGGGCTGACGCTGCTTAAGTTGCTCAGGGTTTGTAAAATCCTCCTGTAATAACTTATTTTCAACCAACGGGTTCACGGCTTCATGCCAGGTGAGTGGATCAAGCTCAAAAATTGCGACTCGCCCGGCGAGTGATTCACTGATATTTTGCAACAATTGAGGTGAACTAGATCCCGTGAGTAAAAACTGTCCCATGACGCGGCGGTTTTTGTCTATTTCCACTCGAAGCGCTTTAAATAATTCGGTTGATAATTGCGCTTCGTCAATGAGTAAGGGCCGAGGTGTTTCCTGTATAAACAACTCTGGATCGTTATGCACTCGCTGAAAAACGCTTGGCCTTTCCAAATCAAAAACTTTTGACTCTGGAAGCACTTGACCCAGTAGAGTTGATTTACCGACTTGTCGTGCTCCCAATACAACAACACAGGGAAACCGACCAAGCAGATAAGTTATTGATTTAACAGAATCTCTTAATAAATAAGACAATTTCAAACTCTCACTTTGAATTAACTTGGTCTGTATTTTACGCCTATTTTTTGTCAATTCCTATTGTTTTGTTATTCCCCTCACTTAATACAAACCGCCCGCACTTGTTTAATATCCGTTTTTCCCTCTAGTACTTTTTCGATGCCGTCTTGTTTTAGGGTGCGCATGCCTTCTTTGAAGGCGACTTTGGTGATTTCTGCGACGGTGGCGCGTTCTTGGATGAGTTTTTTGACGGGGTTGGTGGCGGTGAGTAGTTCGTGTAATCCGAGTCGGCCGTCGTAGCCGGTGTCGCCGCATTCCATGCAGCCAATTGAGTCTTTGATTGTGATATCACCGTTGTCTTCACCGAATTTTTCTCGCCATTGAGTGATTTGATTTTGGATGATCTCTTCTTTTTGTTCTTCTGTTTCGTTGGTACTGGCTTGGAAGAGATCTGAGTAATATTCTATGGCAATAGATTTTAAATCTGCTTCACTCGCAACATAGCTTTTTGCGCAAACTGGGCAAAGCCTTTTGGCGAGTCGTTGTGCTAGGATGCCCAGTAAGGCGTCTGCAAAGTTAAAGGGGTCCATGCCCATATCAAGTAATCGGACGATACTTTCTGGCGCGCTGTTGGTGTGTAGGGTGGAGAATACCAAGTGGCCGGTTAATGAGGCTTCAACGCCGGTGCCAGTGGTTTCTGCATCGCGCATTTCACCGACCATGATAACATCCGGGTCTGCGCGTAAGAAGGCCCGCATGGCATTGGAAAAGGTGAGATTGATTTTAGCGTTCACTTGTACTTGACGCAGACCGACTTGGGTGATTTCTACTGGATCTTCGGCTGTCCATATTTTTTTCTCGGGGGTGTTAATGTGGCCAAGAATCGAATGTAAGGTGGTGGTTTTACCCGATCCGGTAGGACCGCAGACGAGAAAGAGTCCGTAGGGTTTGTGGATCAGCGATTTGATACCGTCATAGTTATGTTGGCTTAATCCTAATTGAGGAAGCGGAATCGGCTCACCGGCGGCTAATAGGCGTAATACGACATCTTCCACGCCACCGGCGGTTGGGATGGTCGCCATCCGTAGTTCAATTTTCGCTGGGCCGAATTTTTTAAAATCGATTTTTCCGTCTTGTGGTTTGCGACGCTCAGAAATATCGAGATTGCACATGATTTTCAATCGAGAGATTAATGCTTCTCGATAATTGGGCGGCAATTCTGCATATTGAATGATAGTGCCGTCTTTACGAAAGCGAATGACTGTCTTTTTCTTGCCCGGATAAGGTTCTATGTGGATATCTGATACACCTTGCTGATGTGCATCAACGATCATTTTATTCACGAGCTTAACAACGGCATTATCCGAATTGGCGAGTTCAGGTTCTTCAAACTCGGAGCTATCATCGTCGTCAAAATTTTCTGTAAGTTCGTCAAAGTTCGTTTGATAATAATGATTGATGGCCCATTGGATGTCTTCATTGGATGCCATGACCGGTTCGGCAAACATTTTTGTATGAAATCGAATATCCTCTAGAGGATCTTTATTCATTGGGTTTGCGGTGGCGATGACGATTTTGGAATTATAAATACAAATCGGCATAATTTGATGCCGATTGGCAATTTTTGCAGGTACGGATTTTATTGCATTGTCTTCGATTTGAAATCGTTTTAATACGATAAAAGGGATACCCAGTTTACCGGCTAATGTTTTTCTAATCAGTTCTTGCGTGACATATCCCAGTTGCGTGAGGATTTCACCCAGCGGTAAGTTTTTGTGTTGTTTTTGTTTTCTCAGTGCATTGTCGAGTTGCTCATCAGTGACGTGCCCTTCTTGTATTAATGCTTCTCCCAACTTTAGATTGGGTGACTGTTGTTGCGTTTTTAAGGCTTGTTGTAGTTCTTCTGAGGTGAGTATTTCGGTGTCGGTATGGAACTCAACGGGTTGGACGCTTTGGGGATGAGTGTTGCCTCGGACTTTTTGGATAGATAATTGGCTGTTTTTTATGTCGTTATTATTGAATTCAGCAACATGATATTCCTCGAGTGCAGTGTGTGGTACATATAGATGGGTATAGTTATTAAAAGCTTGGGTGATAAACAGGTGGATGCCTATTTTATCTTTGATGTGACTAAACGTCGTGCCTATCTCTTTTGTGCCATCGTTGAATAACAATTCAAATTCTTGGCACTCGGGTGATATTGTGGTGTCACTTTGAGCGCTGATGTTATTATCAGCAGGTAAAAACTGACGCGAACTATTTAAACGGATCGATTTAATTTGTGTGAATTTTATTCGAACAGTGGTTTCTTTGCTTGGCAAAAAGAAATCAATTCGATCACTGTTGTTTGGTGAAAAGCGGCGTAATTCTCCCTTGAGTTGTTTACCGTCCAGTAAGGATAAGCTAACCTGCAATGCTCCAGGGTTTTGGTTATCATTTTGGGTGGCACTGTTTGGTGGGTTAGGTAAATCAATATAAGTTTCCTTATCCATGGGTAATCCTTGGAAGTTTACCTGTTTTGAGTTTTGTATGTTATACCAACACAACACAGGTACATATTAATTGGGAGCGGTTTTTATGGCTTTCCTGCAATTTATAGACCTGTTTTTTTGAGGGGAAGAGCCTATAGCCTTTCAGATAATAAAGTGCATTTTATTATCTGAAAGGCTATAGATATATTGCGATTAGATAACGATTTTCAGAAATACTTATAGAACTATAACGCAAAAGGGCGCCATAAAAATGGCGCCCTTTTGCGTTATAGTTCTGACGTTTTTAGGGGGCGGTAAAAATGAACCAATCCTCATCCCCAAAGCGGCGCTCATTGGTTGATAAGGTGTGATCGGATCGATTTCCAAGGGTTAATTCGGTTGCCCCGGTTGGGTTATCATCGTCGGGTTCAAAAGCATCAGGGTCAGTCGGTATCAAGTCGGTTGCAAATCCGTCGGTATCATCGTCCACTCGGATGCTATAGCCATTGTTTCCTGATTCCTGAAAGGGGTTGGTAATGCGAATGTTGACGCTTTGGGAGGAGGCTAAAGGAAACGCAACTTGGCTATAGGGTTTATCTGAAATAGCGCGTTGATAAAATAATTCGCCGTCAAGCGTATAAACCTGAATAAAGGTATAGGCCGCCCGGCCAGCACCGTTTGATCGGGTTTTAACGTAATAAATGGGATCACTCACTTCGCTGACTTCAATATTATAGGTTGTGCCACCCCCGGTTTCTTTGCCATCAATTGACATGGCAAAACCATCGATATTGGGCATGACTAAGCAATTAATCGTTTGGCTAGCTTCGCCGCGTCCAGCACATTGAAAATTTGAGTTGATCCATAGTGTCAGTACCTGTTGGTAACCAGAAATGCGTACATTATATACTTGATCCTTGATGGCCGAGACCCAGTAGAAACTTGCTGTCCCATCGACTTGCCCAAAGGTGGATAACGGTGCCTCACCTAAATCTTTGGCCTCGTCTGGTCGTCCGTCACCCGCGAGACCACCATCTATGGCGAACGTGGCGGCGACGGCGTAAAGTGCACCATCGGCTGTTTGTCGGCCATCGACTTTTAGGTAAAGCTGGTTAAGGCCGGCGGTATTTTCTGAGGTGATTTGGCACTCAAGTGTGGCTGTGCAAAGTGGATTCGAGAAATCTGCATTTTGATAGACATCCATTGTGGCGGTGAGCCGATAGCCTGTTATTCTAATACGATAAGCCCTGTCTGGTAAGATAGATAATTGATAAAAACTTTCACTGAAGCCAATTTGGCTGATGTGAAGGGCAGGTAGCTGACCAACATCCGCCGGGGCTTCTGGTTTACCCTCATAGGCGTCAGCACGTATTGAAAAGTCTTCCACTTCGTTGTTGCCGGCATAAGTGACATTAAGGTATAGGGTGGTGTTCTCTGGGGTTAGTGTGCAGCGTAGTTCCGTTGTATTATCGGATTGTGCGCTACAGATCAGGTTAGTAAAGTTGGCATCGTCGAAGACACTGAGTGAGAAATCATTAATGCGGTTGGCTGCATGGGAAATGATCAGATCATATGTCACATTTTTAACGACGTTCATTTGGTAATAGCTGCTACCTGGCACTATTTGATGAATATGTGCTTGCGGGGAGAACGGTAGTTTTGCTGGATTAGTAATACTGCCTTGGTTGACCAATTTAGGCATCGTTATCGTTAAATTAGCTGAGCTTTGCTTCCCATCATAACTTGCTTCAATGCTGACGTTACCGGTGTCGGCAATGGCCGTGGCGAGACCATTATTCATGCTTGCAATGGTGGGATCAGACGATGACCAGCTAATATTTTCATCAATGACTTGAGTACTCCCATCTGAATAATGCGCGGTAAGTGAAAACAGTTGGCTTTCTGCTTGATGAATTTCTGCGGTTTTTGGATTAATTTCAATGCTGTCTAAAATTGCAGCAGATGCTGTAATGGTTAACATCGCTTGTGCGCTGAATCCTCGGTATTCGGCTGAAATGAGGGTTTGTCCTGCGCTATCACCTGGCGTGGCTAGGCCATTGTCAATACTTGCAATATTTATTGCGTTTGATGACCAAGTAATATCAGATTCAATGGTTTGATTGGTGCCATCGGAATAATGAGCAATGAGTTGGTATTGCTGGGTCTCTGTGGTAGAGATGCTAACGGTATTGGGCTGCAGTTCAATGGATTGCAAGGTCGCCGCAGTGCCGACTTGTAATGTTGTGTTGGCGCTATGTGCTTCAAAAGTTGCGGTGATAACTGTTGATCCGGTGGTGTTACCAGCAATTGCTATGCCGTTATTGATGCGGGCGATGGTTTGGTTTGATGATGTCCAAATGACGTTCTGTGTCAATATTTGATTCGTGCCATCAGAATAATTTCCGGTGACAGAAAATAACTGACTGGCATTACTTTGGATATTTGCTTCGGTGGGGGATAAGGTAATATCTACTAGCGTAGTGGCGGCGGTGATGGTGATTTCCGCTTGTGCTGTTAAGTTTTTATATTCTGCCGTAATGGTGACCGTTCCGGTTTGACTGCCAGGCGTGAGGGTTCCATTGCTGATGGTTGCAATGTTGTTATCACTGGAAAGCCAACTCATCGCTTCCGATAGTGTTTTGCTGCTACCATCGGAATAATGACCGTTAACAACAAACTGTTGGGTGGCATTATTGAGCAGGCTTGCAGAGGCAGGCGATAGTGTGATGTTGCTTAACGTGACGGGTAATGTCACGGTGATATTCGCGATTACCGTTTGATTTTCATAGGAGGCGGTGATAATGCTTGTTCCTGCTTGATTACCTGGTGTGGCAATGCCGTTGGCAATGGAAACAACGTCTGGGGCGCTGGACTGCCAAGTGACTTGTGTTGTTATATCGGTGGTGGAGTCGTCATCAAAATGGGCGGTGACTTGAAAGCTTTGCGTCTCTGTCGACAGGGTGGCGGCATCAGGTTGAATGCTAAGCTTGACCAAGTTGGGTAATACAGTGATGCTAGGCGTGATGGTTAAGTTGGCTGTGATTTCATGCGTCTCATAAGTGGCGGATAACACAACTTCACCCACTAGGATGCCTTGCACCAGCCCTGAGTCGATGCGTGCTAACATTTCGTCACTTACTGACCAGATTGCTTTTTCCGTTACCCACTCTTCCGAACCATCGCTATAGATGGCTTTGATCGTGATGGGATGTGACTCATTTTGTGCAATGGTGAGTTGTTCTGGAGCAATTACCAGTTTGGAAATGACTGCATCGCTTGCGGGAATTACGCGGGTTTGCAAGCTGGTGTTCAAGCCTTGATAAGTCACATTGATTGGGTTAGAGCCAATTAATGTGCTTGCTGCAATGGTGCCATCCGGTGAGACGGTAGCGACAGTTTCTTCTTCGGTTGAATCCCATGTGGCTTGATTCGTGACATCTTGTTGGGAACCATCATCATAGGTGGCGATGACTCGTATGGTTTGTGTTTTGCTCGCGATGAGTTCAATGTCGCCAGGTGGATCGATAGTAATGCTTGTTAAGGACGCATCGGCTGCAGGTATCACCTGGATAGCAATTGCTGTGGTTTCGGCTTGAAAGCTCGCTGTCAGTTGTGTGGTTGCTACCCATGATTTAGCGGTTGCATTGCCATCTGTATCAATGCTGAGAATGTCTTCATCGGCACTTTGCCAGGTGACTTTATCGGTGATGTTTTCTTCGCTACCGTCATCATAAATGGCAAGCACTTCAAATTTTTTTGTAGAACCTGTAATGAGTTCATTTTCATTGGTGTCGAATACCACTTTGAGTGATGCTACGGTACGTGTGGTGTCATTATTTGGTGTGACTGTGGTGGAACCATGATCATGATCGCCTGAATCACAAGCCATTAAAAAAAAAGCCAGAGCCATATAAAAAAACAAAAAATATTTACGCGTATGATAAACAGGATGATTCATTGTGGCGGTACCGTGCTGTGGTGAGCAATGGGCATGCAATAGCTTGCCGATTCCTTAATGATTATTTGAATAATGTTTTTGGCTTGTGTTTTATCCCACAGGGATTGTGATATGGTATTGTTGCTTCTTATTTGATCAATCGATATTGCATCTAACCAAACAACGGCTGGCAATAGCTATACCTCAGCAAGCGGTGTGGGTTACACGTATTGATCAAATAGTGGAGTTATTTTTATGGTTTATATTTTTATTTTATTGGTGTTTGTGAACACTCTCATTACATTCTTCATAGATGGAAAAAATTATCAATAGTTATTTTGTCTAGGTAAAATAATGAGTGGCTTGGTGTTTGTGATTTTTATAGCGTAATTTTTATATAACTATATGTAATTATTCAAATAATTCTAAAAAATCGTTAATCCACTAACTGATTATCGCGTATAGTTTTTCAAAAGAGCTTGCATAGCATCGACTATGCAAGCTTTTTTTTGCTCATTTTAAAATTGTTTCATTTCTGTCTTGATGGTGTGCCAACCGCAAGTGCATAAGGGCCGAGTGACGTCGCAAATGGTGAATTTGGAAGCGCTGTTAACTGCCCGTTTTGGATATTAAACTGGTAGGCAGTAATAGTGGCTGATCCATTATTAATGACATAGGCAAAATGTTCACTGGGATTAAGCACCACAGCATAAGGGAATAGGTCCGTGTCAAAGGGGGATTGTGTTAATTCGTGTAAAGCACCGGTGGTGTTATCAATGCGATAGCCACTAATATCATGACTGCCCCAATTCGCCACATAGGCAAACGCATCGTGGGTATCTAAGGTAATTGAATAGGGTTTGCTGCCGGCAGTAAATGGCGACTGCGCTATTTCTGTTAAGCGGCCCGTGGCTGGATCAATGCTAAATACCGAAACGGTGGTTGATCCGTAATTCGTGACATAAAGAAAGCGGTTATGATGTGACACTTTTAAAAAAATGGGATGTTCATCGGTATGGACATCGGTGCCGGCTTTTTGCAGCATTCCATTCTGGAGATCGACGGTATAGGCACTGACGGTATTGGAATCATAATTGGCCACAAATGCAAAACGAGCGTTAGGTGATATGGTGACGGCAATAGGGTGTTTACCGGTGGCGATTGAGCTTTGTTGTTGGCTAAGCTTGCCGCTCTTCGGATCAATGGGATAGACATTCACTTGGTTTTCGTCTTCATATGTGATGTAGGCAAATTGTCCATTGGGGCTGATAAAAATTGAGTCGGGATATTCGTCAACTGAAAACGGAGAGCCTTCAATAGCTGAAAGCGTACCTGAAGCCGTATCGACGCTAAAAGCAGAAATATTATGAGAACCTTGGTTGGCGACATAAACGAATTGCCCAGAAGGGGCGATGGCAACCGAGACTGGAAACTGATCAGTGCTAAAAGGTGAGCCCGGCACTGGCGCTAGCTGTCCGTTGTTAACGTTTATTTTGTATACGGTGAGGTTGTTGGAGGCCTGATTTGCTGAGTAAACGTATTCCGAAGAGGAGGGATGTGAGGTGAATATTTGGGACTGTTCTGCTTTGGTATGTGTTATACCAAAAAATATAAAGCAAAACCCTGTTGCCAAAAAATATTTAAATTGTTTGTTGCTTTTATTGGTGATTCTACGGCCCATGCATTTTTCCTTCAGTCATTCTATTTCGTTTGTTTTATGAACATAATCAGATTTGTGCTCCATGGCAAGTAATAATTGAGTCAAATTGAGCAATATTAGAAGAATTGTTGTGCGGATTTAAACAGGTATGATGTAAAAACAACCAGCAAAGCGCTGAATAATAGAGCAAGAATGAAACATTGTCATACGATGTGATTGCCCTGCTTGCAATATAGTATTCGTTAACCAATACTTACTTTTATTTTATGCTATTTATAGATCTGGCCATTGATATCCAGTCGAGTTTAGGGCGCACTCCAGCTCAGGGGTTGGGTTTTGTTTCAAACACCTTCATTTTCAGGGATGAAAATGCAGAGCGTATAGGGATATATTCACAGCGTGTTTTGAAACAAAACTCAACCTCTGAGCCTTCGCCTCGTGGTGTAATCACAAGTTGATGTCTGGATATCAATGGCCAGACCTATATATCCAGTGGGTAGCCGTATAGGAAAATAGTGAGCATGGATCAAGGTGATGAAGACAAAAAGTACTTGCGCGCATTGGATGTACTTGAGCGAAATACCGATGGTTATTTGGTTTTAGACCGAAATTGGATGATTTGTTATGTGAATCCACGTGCTTTATCTTTGTTAAATGCACCGCAAAAAAATCTTTTCGGAGATACGTTGTGGGATGTGTTTCCTGAGCTGGCTTCTAATTTCTTTAAAAAATTTAATAAGGCGATTCATCAGCAAAGCATTAATGAGTTTGAAGGTTTTTACCCACCGCTCGACAAATGGTTTTTATTTGTGGTTTATCCTTATTCGGAAGGTTTAACCATTTGTCTTCGGGATGTCACCGAGTTGAAACATGAATCCCATGCGCTGCGAGAAAGTGAGTTGCGTTTTCGGACGATTTTAGAGAGTGTCGCGGATGGTATTATCTTGATTGATGACCATTCGACAATTATTCTCTGTAATCCAGCGGTGGAGGTCATTTTCGGATATGCCCCGTCAGAACTGATTGGTCGCAAGGTGAGTGTGTTGATGGCGGGGGCGGACCGGGACCATCATAGCGCCTATATTCGTCATTATTTTCATTCTGGAAAGGCAAAAATTATAGGTATTGGGCGCGAAGTCGTTGGTTGTCGTCGTGATGGTTCTACGTTTCCACTGGATTTAGCGGTCAATGAGTTTTGCATGGGAGATCGACGGTATTTTGTTGGCATTCTCCGTAACATAACAGAACGTAAGAAAGCGGAAGCCCAAGTGCGTCAACTTGCAGATGAACTGGAAAGTCGAGTCATCATGCGGACGCAACAGCTCAATGTGGCGAACCAGGAACTGGAACATCTCGCCTGGTATGATTCATTGACTGGCTTACCAAACCGTACGCTATTTCATAAGCGGTTGACTACGGATTTAGAGACCGTGGAAAATGGACCGCTGATGCTAATCCTGTTGATGATTGATCTGAATCGTTTTAAAGAAATCAATGATACCCTTGGTCATCATGTTGGCGATCTTTTATTACAGGCAGTGAGCACTCGTTTGCAAAAAACGTTGCGTGAAAGTGATACCATTGCGCGTTTAGGCGGGGATGAGTTTGCGATTATTCTTTTACGATCGAGTGCCGGGGGGGCAGAGCAGGTTGCTAAGAAAATCACTGCGGCGATGTTGCCAGATTTTCAACTGGAAAACAATCGAGTGTCTGTGAAGGCCAGTATCGGGCTGGCTGTGTATCCTGAGCATGGTAATGATCAAGCCGGGTTGTTAAAGCATGCGGATGTTGCCATGTATGAGGCAAAGAAAAATGCCTTAGATTATGTCTTTTATGACTCTCGTAAAGACCCCCATGCACCGGTGCGCTTAACATTGATTGATGATTTATTTGGCGCGATGAGCAATGGTAGCTTGGTGCTTTTTTATCAACCGAAGATTGCCCTGGGTACTGGGCAAGTAGTGGCGATGGAGGCACTATTGCGTTGGCAGCATCACGCAAAGGGGATGATTTATCCTGACGTTATACTTCCATTGGCGCAGCAAGGCGGGTTTATGGAAATGCTGACGGCATGGGTATTAGATAATGCTTTACAACAGTGTGCCCAATGGAATAAAAAAGGCTTGAATTTGCAAATCGAAGTGAATTTGGCGGCACAAGATTTACAGCAGAAAAAATTACTTGATGACATGAAGGCATTATTGGATAAATGGGGGCTTGATGCCAAGCATTTAATACTCGACATTACCGAGGCTGCCTTGATTTCCAGTTCGGTAAAGGTACATGAAATATTAGTCAGGCTTGACAGCATGGGGGTGAGGCTGTCGGTGGATGATTATGGAACGGGTTATGCCTCGCTAGCCTATATTAAAAAATTACCCATTCACGAAATAAAAATTGATCGTTCACTTATTAAAAACCTGGCGATCAATCACGAGGATGTTTTCTTTGTTAAATCGATCATTGAATTGTCACATCATTTCGGTTTTCCGGTGGTAGCGGAAGGGGTTGAAGACATGGATATATATGTGCGATTAAAAGATTTAAGTTGTGATTTTGTGCAAGGGTACATTTATACTTACCCATTACCGATGGCGGCGGCAACGCGTTGGTTGAGCCAGTATGAAGCCGTACCATTGGTGCGCTAACATGTAGAAACTCATTGACTTGGGTTGCGTACCAAATTTTTTAACTCAACGACCAATGGGTCTTGTTTATCAATCACTAGTTTAACTTGCTGACCGGTATTTTTACCGAAAAAGGGGCTCGAGGCTGCCGCCAGATATGGCATGACCGCTCGCATATCATCGGATTCGTTCACACTCGACATATGAATTTGCCATAATATCTCTTGCTTGGCGCTGTCTGTGGGTTGTGCTTTAGTTTTGGCTTCCAAGCTAGCCATGCGCTTATAGAGTGTATAACTGCCGGAGCTAACCGATGTGCCGGTTTGATGCAGACGCACTGGCATGCGAATGGTGCGCTTGGTAACAATTTTTTCTCCTGATTCACCTTTAGTGGTTTCGGTGATAGTAATTGTTTCTCCACCGATATGCTCATAAATCGGCATAGAATAAGAATACATGCCCATCTTTCCATCAGAAATACCGTACTTAAACTGAATTTCTATATCTGCCTGATCAAGATTTTCTACCTTGATAAAACCATTTTTTTGCAGAACATGATCAAAGTATTGACTAAACTCGCGAAAGTATAAATGATTAGTTTCAGCGCTATTCATGCCGCTGGTGAGTAGATAATGTTTGCCAGAACTAGACACCGTTTTATCGATGATGGAATCGACTTTTACGGTGACTTTTGGGCTACAACCGATGACGGCGATCAGTATTGTTACAATGATGATGAATCGCAATAAAAGACGCAATGTCATGCTTTCCCCTTCTACTTCCTGATAGGTTAATAATTTCGCATAATGACGAGCTATATACCGATATTGGGCAGCCTATCATTTGATCTCGCTTGAGACCTGGATCCCACAAGAATTTTTCTTCAGTCGGCAATACAACACGTATGTACCTTCTTCAGGAAAACCCTTGTGAAATCAATTTTCTTCGCGATTTTCAAGCGCTAGGCTGCCCAATGTTGGCTTATATTGTAACCACTGAATTGCTTGTTTCACAATCAGGAATTTTACTTTAAATTATGACGGTACAGAATGGTTCTTTTAATTGGACAAGGGGGAGAGTTAAATATTCAACTTGCAGGGTTAATAGTGAGTAATTATTCAGACTAGGTTGCAGTGGACTGTGATTAGTTGTGAAAGGTTATTTATTGGCCAATTAACCGATAGTTATTCAACTGCCATTCATTTTCTTGTCTTTATAATCATATCTATTTCTCAATTTCTTATAAAGGGAGCAAAAAATGGATGACACTGTGGTAATGGGGCAGTCTGAAACATGTTCATCTCCCATACTAGCATTTGAGAATGCTCAAATTGACGCCATTGATATTTTATTCTCTTTCGTGCTTGAGCAAGTCGAGTGTTTAATTAATCATGGCTCAAGTAAAATGAGCGTAAATTTGCCACCTGCGGTGGGTGATGTGGAACTCAATAGTTTTACTAAAGATATCAAGCAAATGCTTCGGCATAAATCGCACATCGATAATTTTTATTTGGAACAATGGCAACGTGATCATAAAAAGGGCTTTCGATATTTTGTTGTCTTAAAGATCAGCAATGCCAGTCTGTCATATTTAGCACTGCGCTTGGCTAAGCGCATTGTGGTTTTTGATAATAACCTCAAAAAGCAGCACCCAAGGACTCAGTTGAGAAGCTTGGGGTAATATGGTGATTGGGTGACATCCCTTGGGTTATGGTTGTGCGATTAATTTAATCTCAAAAAGCTGAGGCCAGCGCTTTCCGGTGACAAATAGTCGATCTGTGGCGGCATCATAAGCAATCCCGTTTAGCCATTTCGTTGGGTCAAAGGTGTTTAAACCATCCAGATGAATGCGGGCGGTAACGTGTCCAGTGTTAGGGTTAATTCGAATGATGTGATCACTGCGCGCAATATTTGCGTAAATTTCACCTTGAATGTATTCCAATTCATTTAAACCGGATACTTGGCCATGAGGATCCTTTACTGTAATGCGATGTAAGCTGGCAAAGGTGACGGGATCGAGAAACTGCAACTGAGCGCTGCCATCACTCATGATCAAAGCGTTGCCATCATAAGTGAGCCCCCAGCCTTCGCTTGCATACGAAAAGGTATTCAATTCTCGAAAATGTTGGCGCTGATAAACAAAGCCGGTGCGCGATTTCCAGGTGAGTTGTATGATTCGATCACCAACCATCGCTAAGCCTTCCCCATAGAGTTTTGGGTCGAGTAAGTGCAGGCGAATGAGTTTGCCCGTTTCTAGGTTCACTTCCCGTAAGCTGGATTGGCCATAACGGCCGGTACTTTCATAAAGGACATCGTCGTGGAAGACCAAGCCCTGGGTAGAAGCATCAGGATCGTGTTTGAATGTGTTGACGATCTCATAACTGTAATGTACCTGCGTTGGCACAAACGCTTGAGAGACTTCTAAATTAAGCGTTTGGGTATAGCAAGCGCTGGATAATAGTGTCATGCTCCAGGCTAGCAATATCTTGAATTTGTTAAAAAGCCACTGATTTGGTGCGTTCATTCTTTAGGGACGATATCAATAATCAATGCTCTCACTTGCGCGTTGGATTTATTTTCCCACCAGTGGGCAACACCTGACGTTTCAAATGATAATGCACCGGTTTTTCGCAATATTGGTGTCGGTTGATCATTGCGATATTCGATGATTTCTCCTTCAAGGATATAAGCAACTCCGGGGCGGGATTCGTGTTCATGTACTGCGACGACACCGCCTGGATCGATCACAATTTCACGAGCACGAATTTGTTGTCCTTGCATTTTCGGAAAATCATTGGCTAAACCCAGTGTCCCTAATAGGGAGATAGAAGCAATACCGATATTTTTTGTGGGTCCTGATAATTTTTTGGCAATTGCAGTTTTCCGTTCCGCGCTTGGTGTTATCTCGGGTGTTTGATGCTGATTGTTACCCTCCGCATATGTTTGAGTAAAAAAAGTCATAGAGAGGATTGTCAGGACGATGAGACCCTTATTATGTTTCATTTTTTCTCCTTAGTTATTTTTCCTATCCATCCCTAACTTGGTTGTCACACAACCAAGTTACCGGTGCATATCATGCCGATTGTAGTATATTTTTTTGTTTTCTGAAATATCTATCGTGTTGTTAACCCACTTTTTTTGACATGGGTATTGATGAAATTTTTATGTTTTTTGTGTGATAAATTGTTACTCTATAAATAAAACTAGAATGAGTAAACTAAAACAAGTGTGGGGTCGGGTAATGAGGTGCTTAAGTCATTGCAAATTTCCATTGAAACGCCCATCGATCGCTGTGGTATTTTCCATCGTGATGATGACAGGTTATGCCGGTATGTTAAATGCGGAAGAGGTGCCTGCGGGGTTTCATCGTTTGCCGAACGGTAAAATGATGGCGGATGAACCCGCAACGGCGGTGGCGCCAGCGGGCTATTATTTACGAAAAAATGGCATACTCATTAAAGTCAGTGACGATATTGATTTGACTGCGCCGCCGCCGGCTATTGAATTAGTACCTGGTGAAGTGCCCCCTGGATTTCACAAAATGCCTAATGGTAGTCTCATGGCGAATGATCCAGATAATGCGGTGGTACCTGAGGGGTATCATATGATGCCTGATGGCACATTAATGTCAAATAGTGGCGAAGGGGGAGGCGGGCATCACCATGGCGCCGGTATGTGGATGTTTGATTATAAATATGTACGGATGTACATGAAAGATTTGTTAGACACAACGCGTACTGTTACTCCTCAGCAAGCGGTGGCGGTAGGCGGTAAATATGGGTATATGATGGCGCCTGTTGATATGACGATGGACATGCATATGCTCATGATCATGTATGGTATCACAGATAAAGTGATGCCGATGATTATGCTCCATTATATGAAGAATGACATGGCCATGTATTCGGTCGATGGAACTGAATCAACCATGCATAGCAGCGGTATTGCTGATACGGTCATTTCTGCAATGATTCAAGGTCCATATAATAGCAATTTTAATATTGGACTGAGTTTGCCAACCGGCAGCATTGACGAGCGAGGTCCGATGACACATACCGCTGGCAATGTGCGGGAAGAAAAATACCCCTATGGTATGCAATTGGGATCAGGTAGTTATGAATTAAAGCAAGGGATCAGTTATGAAGCGGCGACCAAAAAAATAGGCTGGGGCGCGAGTTATGAATATACCGCACGCCTAAATACCAATGATAATGACTACAAGTTGGGTAATTTGTTATTAGCTGATGGTTGGCTTCGCTGGAATGTAAATCGCTTTGTCCATATGACGGGAAAAATGCAATTGCGATCACAAAGTCAAATTGTTGGTGCGGACCCGGAACTGGACCGAACCATGTCACCGGCGGCAAACGCTGCGGCTTATGGTGGGAAGCGGGTTGATGCGAGTGCTATTATTAAATTTTCGGTGCCTTCTCCAATGATGAGTGTCAGCTTAGACTTCACCAAACCCGTTTATCAAAATCTGTGGGGATTGCAAATGAAAACGAGCTGGATTGCCAGCATTAATTTTGGGCTAATGATTCATTAAACTGACGCCACTGGTAGTGAATCATTGAATGGTTCACTACCAGTGAACTTATTATCGACTTTCGGTAACCCATACATGGTGAGTTGCCGTAGACCCATTGATCTTGTGTTGATCCCAGGCAATGCCGACTTCCCCAAGAGTATTGATTGCTATCGTGGGATGTCCAGCATGACCACCATTCGATGTATCGTATGAGGCTAACAATTCAGCTGTTTGACTCCATGTTTCACCCATGGGCATTTGATTAACATATACATTACTGGTTTTGTTATTCATGTCCATGCTGGTCCATACGGCAAAGGTATTGCCCTCACTGTCCATGATAAATCTGATGTTACTCTCAACTTCGCTATTCACGCCGCTGACTTGTGTGGGAGAGGTCCAATGCCACATGGGGTCGGTTCCTGTCGAATCCATGTAATGGGCTGTTGCGGTCATATAACGAATGTCATAACTGCCATCTGCATTGGGTGCGTATTCCCGCCATATCACTAGAAATCGCCCATCACCTCCAGTGATAACATCAATGTCATTTTGATGAACTAATCGAATTTTGGCATCTGTAGTTTTTTGATTAATATTTACATGACTTCCCCAACTGCCATCGTGTTGCACAATGTAGGCATCAATCGTATGGTTGGCAAGGTTGGTGACGACAACCATTTTGTCGGCGCCATTACTGACCGTTTTGGTCAGCGCATTGCGAATCCCTTGTGGTCCCTCTGCGATAGTTGACCAACCTGCCATGGGCGTGTAAGACGATATCAACATATTGAAGCCGCCTACCGTTAGATCCGGATTGTCAACTAACCAGGCGGTGTGTACATTGCCTTCTTTATCGACAAAATGTGGCGTCAATACCGCTTGTGCGGTGACCGTTAAGGTGTCTGTTTCCAGCCAGCCGGTGGAAATCATAAAGTGTTTTGCATGTATATCGACGGTGCAACATTGAACCGAGGGTTCATGCCAAGTGATGCTAACCATGCCGGTATCGTCACTCGTTAATTGCAAGTTTTGGCGGAGCACATTGGCGGGCACATCGGGAATGACTAATTTATTCCAGCCGACGTTTGCTAAATAACGAGCGAGATACAGAGTATCTGCATCACGTATCAAGCCATACAAATTACCTGTGGTGGGTACCACACGCATTTCCTCGATCAAGGCCGTTGCTGACAGATCTTCAAATAAATTCGCATCCGTCAAAATATCATTCCAGGTGGCATTGCCAACACTACGGACCATATGGTTATCAATGTTTTTGATTGAAACTTCATTGTCAGTGATAGTATTTGCCATCGACATATTAATGGCTCGTCCGCCTACGTCATCAAGTACGAATTGTGGTCCAAATAATTGAAGATCTGTTGTGGCTGGATGGGTTACCTCGATTGCCATTTGTGGTGGCATCCAGTTAACATTTTCAGGAATATCATTACTGGTGCTGGTATCGGAACCGGTATCTAAATTACTTGGATCAGTACCAGGGTCAGTGCCGGTATTGCTGCTCAACCGTGCATCATCAATGGTGGTTGATCGCCTGGTTCGCCACAGCGTCAGCGTCTCATTGCTGCCATCGGTTTGTTTGGCGGCCGTGAATACGATGGGTATGGTTTGGCTATCTAAGCCAACGGCCAAGGTTTGTAGCTTGCCATTGATGGCATTGAGTTGCTGAATGACTTCTTTTTGCGACCAAGCGGCATTAGCGGCAATGAAATGACTGGCCATGACTTGACTACCGGTGGTATCGGATTCAATCCAGGCGGCGGTGGCTTTGCCGATGTCACTGAGTGTCACTTGTAAGCTGTTTACCTCAGCTGTGTTTGCGGTTTGGGCAATGGTTTCACTGGCGCTCCAGCCAGTCGCGGGCAGGTATTTTCGAGCGGTCAAGGTGGGCGTATTATTGCTGGCTTGGGTTTCGATCCAAGCGACTAACAAGTCACCGTTATTGTTGCTGGCGAAGCTTGGCGCTGCACTTACGATTTCACCGGTAGTGGGTGAGTCCAATCGCAGAGGCGTTTGCCATTGGCTGGTGGTGGTATCATAGGTCAGTGCATACACCGCCTGCTGGGTATCTTCTTGTTGATGTAATGCCAGGGTGAGTGCCGCACTGTTTGGCTGTGCGGTAGCTAGGCCTGAAACCAGGGTATTAAGCGGAATGTCGCCGGTGGCAATCTGACTGACCGGCCCCCAGGTATTGAGCGTGGTAAAATAAGTGGCGGTTTGCAAGGTGATATTTTCTGCTTGCGCTTCCAGCCAAATCGCCCGGACATTGGCTTCGCCATCCATGGTGGTGACCAGAAAATGATCGACTAAGCGATAGGGGGTGGTGCTATCCATGCGATGTAATTGGGCCGGTGTGCTGGACCACTGATCCGCCGTTTGGCGTTGGTAAACACTGAGTCCAAAACCACCGACCATCTCCGTTTCCATAAGCAGATAGGTCTTTCCTTCGGTATCTGCCAAGAGCTGCGGATTCATGCCCTCAGCTAATTCGGCTTGATTCATGAAGTGACTCATACTGCTCATGAACTCACTGGTATAAGTTTTTCCTTGGTGACGCCAGACGGCAATGCCATCTCCACTGACCGGATTGACAACAAAACGTGTCTCCGTCGCGGCTGGATCATAACCGATGGGATCATACATGAAGTTGCCAGGTTCACTCCAACCATAGTTGCCATCACTATCGAGCAGCCCACGCATAATGCTAATGCTTAGCTGATCAATGGTTTGAGTGTCCGTCTCAAATTGATAATGGGTAAACCAGTGCATGAAAGCGGTGCCGTCGTTAGTGAGCTGTATTTGGGGCGCCATAATCATGGATTGACTGTTGCTGGCGGCATGGGCGGTGGTGAGTGTTTCATTCGTCGCCCATAACCCAGTGACAGCTTCAGTCTCAGTGCTTGTGCCGGTGCCAGGATCCGTGCCGGTGCCAGGATCCGTGCCGGTGCCAGGATCCGTACCGGTGCCAGGATCTGTACCGGTGCCAGGATCCGTGCCGGTGCCAGGGTCAGTACCGGTGCCCGGATCAGTATCGGTGCCAGGATCTGTACCGGTGCCAGGATCTGTACCGGTGCCAGGATCTGTACCGGTGCCAGGGTCAGTACCGGTGCCAGGATCCGTGCCGGTGCCAGGATCTGTACCGGTGCCAGGATCCGTGCCGGTGCCAGGATCCGTGCCGGTGCTAGGGTCAGTACCGGTGCCAGGATCCGTGCCGGTGCCAGGATCCGTGCCGGTGCCAGGATCAGTACCGGTGCCAGGGTCAGTACCGGTGCCAGGATCTGTACCGGTACCAGGATCCGTGCCGGTATTGCTGCTCAACCGCGCATCATCAATGGGGGTTGATCGCCTGGTTCGCCACAGCGTCAGCGTCTCATTGCTGCCATCGGTTTGTTTGGCGGCCGTGAATACGATGGGTATGGTTTGGCTATCTAAGCCAACGGCCAAGGTTTGTAGCTTGCCATCGGTCGCATTGATTTGCTGAATGACTTCTTTTTGCGACCAAGCGGCATTGCTGGCAATGAAATGACTGGCCATGACTTGGCTGCTTGTGGTATCGGATTCAATCCAGGCGGCCGTGGCTTTGCCGGCATCACTGAGTGTCACTTGTAAGCTGTTTACCTCAGCTGTGTTTGCGGTTTGGGCAATGGTTTCACTGGCGCTCCAGCCAGTCGCAGGTAGGTATTTTCGGGCGATCAAGATGGGCGTATTATTGCTGGCTTGGGTTTCGATCCAAGCGACTAACAAGTCACCGTTATTGTTGCTGGCGAAGCTTGGCGCTGCATTTACGATTTCACCGGTAGTGGGTGAGTCCAGTCGTAGAGGCGCTTGCCATTGGCTGGTGGTGGCATCATAGGTCAGTGCATACACCGCCTGTTGGCTAGCCTCTTGTTGATGTAATGCCAGGGTGAGTGCCGCACTGTTTGGCTGTGCGGTAGCTAGGCCTGAAGCCAGGGTATTGAGTGGAATGTCGCCGGCGGCAATCTGGCTGACCGGCCCCCAGGCACCAATCGTGGCAAAATAAGTGGCGGTTTGCAAGGTGATATTTTCTGCTTGCGCTTCCAGCCAAATCGCCCGGATATTGGCTTCGCCATCCAGGGTGGTGACCAGAAAATGATCGACTAAGCGATAGGGGGTGGTGCTATCCATGCGATGCAATTGGGCCGGTGTGCTAGACCATTGATCAGCGGCTTGGCGTTGGTAAACACTGAGTCCAAAGCCGCCCGCCATCTCCGTTTCCATGAGCAGATAGACCTTGCCTGTGGTATCGGCCAAGAGCTGCGGATTCATGCCCTCAGGTAATTCGGCTTGATTCATGAAGTGACTCATACCACTCATGAACTCACTGGTATAGATTTTTCCTTGGTGACGCCAGACGGCGATGCCATCGCCAGTGACGGGATTGACCACAAAGCGTGTCTCCGTCGCGGCTGGATCATAACCGATGGGATCATACATGAAGTTGCCAGGTTCACTCCAACCATAGTTGCCATCACTATCGAGCAGCCCACGCATAATGCTAATGCTTAGCTGATCAATGGTTTGAGTGTCCGTCTCAAATTGATAATGGGTAAACCAGTGCATGAAAGCGGTGCCGTCGTTAGTGAGCTGTATTTGGGGCGCCATAATCATGGATTGACTGCTGCTGGCGGCATGGGCGGTGGTGAGTGTTTCATTCGTTGCCCATAAACCATTGATGCCCTCAGTTCCTGCGCTTGTGCCGGTACCCGGATCAGTACCGGTACCCGGATCAGTACTGGTACCCGGATCAGTACCGGTACCCGGATCAGTACCGGTACCCGGATCAGTACCGGTACCCGGATCAGTACCGGTACCCGGATCAGTACCGGTACCCGGATCAGTACCGGTACCCGGATCAGTACCGGTACCCGGATCAGTACCGGTACCCGGATCAGTACCGGTACCCGGATCAGTACCGGTACCCGGATCAGTACCGGTACCCGGATCAGTACCGGTACCCGGATCAGT